>JAABUJ010000785.1_pt1 | contig 56290 bp, 63 predicted proteins | sample 5559131 | NCBI WGS metagenome assembly JAABUJ01 (sample SAMN10711875, study PRJNA513366) | rock metagenome | isolation source: Antarctica rocks | place: Antarctica: Victoria Land, Mt New Zealand nord | collected 2016-01-07 | reverse complement strand
TTATAGAAATAAGTGTTTAGTTGTGATTTTAACATCAAAACACTGAATTTGAGTGTGATTTTCAAAAAAAAGTTGCAAAAAGTTCTGAGCGAACCGAGGAGCCAACATTCTAGGAATAGCTGTAAGGGAGGCTAGATGGAAAGTTCCATTTAAGAATTAGTGAGGACCCTTTAGGTAATTTAGCGATCAACACTTACCTAAGGTAAGATACTGTACTCTATCCAGTGGAGCAACCAATCTGGCAGATCGATAAGTTACAGCTCTTGCCACAGCCCAGTCCTTACATCCGAGAAGTCCAAAGCTACAAGTCACCTTAAGGATGTCAGACATCATTTCAGACGCGGAGAAGGTAAAGTCAGAGAGTCGTGGCGGCTGTTCCCAAGCTCTGACAAGTCTGTATCAGATCCGGAACAAGAGGTTGGCAAAGCTTGGGGCAGGAGCCCCTCTTTCGCCAGAGGCTGGATCATCAGCGAAAGAAAGCGAGGTCACAGTATCAAAACCACCGTCGCCTCCCTTAGCAGACCAAAATGCTATTCCCGAGCGCGAAGAGCAATCCAAGGCAACCACAAACGTCTCGAGCTCCTCATCTCCCGCCACCTCCTCTCCGAACCCCTTCTCACAACTTGGCTTGAGGCAGAGTAATGGCGAAACCCAGCGCATCAACATATCACCAGCAGGGTCAGGTGTGATAACCCCACTGAAGCGGGAACATCCTTCGGCCGGGGGTCGGTCCAGCCCAAGGGTAGCAGAGTCGCTCGAGGTCTGGCAGGATCGGACGCTCGGCGGAATATTCAGGCTGTCTCTCAAGCCGGAGGTCATACTGGATAGCCATGGCCATCCTCTACACTACGTTGCGAGCGTTCGGGCGGACCTTGAGGAGCAAGGATCCCCGGTTCGGTTAAGCACAGATATTCTAGACCAAGCAATCCTCGAAGCATCTTCAAATCTCGGAAAGACTACACCATTGGACTACTTATTAGCATGTTGGAAGCGGGGGTCAAGGCAGTATCGAGCTTTCAAGGCTGGTAGCACGGAGGACCCGAAATATAACGTTATCAAGGAGGCGAGACGTTTATGCATGAGCTACTGCATCTTTGCAGTTACTATGCCCGACATGTTTGGGTGAGTGAAAGACTGTACTCGCGAATCCTAGCAGCTTGCTGATAGCATACTCAGACAGGAGCCACCTGTATCGAACCCGCTTACGCCGCACCTGTTGGTTGATCCCGAAGATGATAGAGGCTTATGTCATGAGTTCTTTAGCGAAGCTATGTCGAGGTTTACTGAAGACGAGACCGTGAAGGAAGCCTTAGTAGGCGCGATAGAAGAGCTTAGCCGGCAACTGGCCAAAATGACCATGAACGACAATTACAAGCCATATGTGCTAGTAAGTGCGGTCGTTCCGCTGTTCTTTTGGGTCTCAGCAGTTGCTAAGAATTTCTAGGCGATGCGAAATATTGTACGATACCCCCTACTGGTGAATGCTGTCGTGCAGTCCCCTCGGTTTTTACCGCAGCAGGTTTCTGCAGGAACTCTCGAGGTCGACACTTTACTAGGCCCTTTCTTTCAGATCTCGCCTTTACAAGCAGATGTTACGATAAATTACTTTTCAAGCCCGAAGACACGTGATAAGGGGTATATCATCAGCTCGCAGAGAGCTCTACGCATGACACTGCAGACGCACCAGACAGATCTCTTGGATATAGTCAACCAGATTATCAAGAAATCCAAAGAAGCAAGAGACAAGATGCTAGATTGGCTTGCCCTTTGTGTAAATGCAAATCACAAACGGAGAGCAATGCAGGTGGACCAAGAGCAAGTATCTTCAGATGGCTTTATGATCAACGTTACAGTGTGCTTAGACCAGTTATGTGAACCATTCATGGATGCAACATTCTCAAAGGTACATAACACAGTCGAGCTCCACTATGTAGTGTGACTAATGGTTGCTAGGTTGATCGAATTGATGTCGACTATTTGAGACGGCATTCTCGTGTTGATATCAAGGAAGAAACTAAGCTCAATGCCGATCAGAGCACTTCAGACCGATTTTACTCTGAAGCGATAGGTGGCACAACTAATTTCATATCCGAGGTCTTCTTCCTCACGCTCGCGGCCCATCACTACGGCAGCGAAGCCACGATCGTAAAGCTCGACCAGCTAGAGAAAGATCTCAGTCATATGGAAAAGCAGATTGTGAAATTCGAGTTGGAGCGACACAAGTACGTGAGCAATCCGGCTCAGTTAAGGATGTTCGAAACCATGCTCAAGAAGTACAAAGACCAAATCGACAAGGGCCTGTCCTACAAATACTCGGTGCAGGGTGTTTTGCTGGATGACCTTTCCCAGGCACGGTCGATGCAGTTCATGCGCTACGTCATAGTGTGGCTCCTACGACTCGTTGCACCACGGCACAAGTTCCCAGCAGAACCACTTAAGCTGCCCTTGTCCGAAGACCAGCCCGAGGTATTCAAGTGTCTGCCGGAGTACTTCCTCGAAGATGTTGTGGGTAATTTCAAATTCATCATGAGGCAAATGCCTCAAATCATCACCTCCACGCAGAGTGACGAGCTTGTCATGCTGTGTATTACATTTTTACGAAGCTCCGAATATATCAAGAATCCCTATCTTAAGTCCGGACTTATCTCTATCCTGTTCCATGGAATCTGGCCTGTGTACAACAGATCCAAGGGCATCCTGGGCGATCTGTTGAACTCTCTACCTTTCGCGATAGAGCACTTGTTGCACGCCTTGATGAAGTTCTACATCGAGGTCGAGAACACCGGAGCCCATACGCAATTCTACGACAAGTTTAATATTCGCTACGAAATCTTCCAGATCATTAAATGCATATGGTCAAACACCATCTATAGAGAACACCTTTCGCGGGAGGCGAAAGTCAATTTGGACTTTTTCGTCCGATTCGTCAACCTCCTGCTTAACGACGTTACGTTCGTCCTCGACGAATCTCTCAGTGCATTTGTCCAGATACATGGGTTACAGAAGGAGCTCCGTGAGGCTGATTCACTAGATCCAGCTGGCCGAACGGAAAAGGAGGAGGCCTTGGCTGCCGCACAAGGCAAAGCGAAATCCTACATGCAACTCACCAACGAGACGGTTGATATGCTGAAGCTTTTCACCGACGCCTTGGCCGACTCATTCACGATGCCTGAGATAGTGCAACGCTTGGCGGACATGCTTGACTATAACCTGGACGCCATGGTCGGACCGAAGAGCGGCAATCTTGTAGTTGAGAATCCCGGCGAGTACGGGTTCAACCCAAAGGCTCTTCTTGCGGAGATCATAGACGTCTATCTTAACCTGAAAGACAGAGAGAACTTCATACTCGCTGTAGCCAGGGACGGCCGGTCCTATAGACCTGCGAACTTTGAGAAAGCGACCACCATTCTGAAGACAAGGGCGTTAAAGTCGAACGAAGAGCTAACGGCGTGGACGGCTTTGGGTCAGAGAATCCGGATAGCCAAAGAAACGGACGATCAGGCCGAAGAGGACCTGGGAGAGGTGCCTGACGAGTTCTTAGGTAAGTCTTTTGTCTCTCATGGCTTCGCACGATACTCCGTTCTGTGCGGAGACTAACACTTATACATAGATCCTGTACTGGCTACACTAATGGAAGACCCCGTCATCTTACCCACATCTCGAAACTCCCTCGACAGATCCACCATCCGCTCCATCCTTCTAAGTGACCCTCACGATCCCTTCAATCGGTCGCCGTTGAAAATTGAGGACGTCATTCCAGGTACGTCACCTCTTTCCTCATTTTCTACATCACTTCTTCAAGATATCTAGATATCAATAGAATATACGAACTAATTGTATTCTATAGACACCGAACTCAAAGCCAAAATCGAAGCCTTCAAATCAGAGCGGAAGAACGCGAAGATAAACGCTACCACCGCGACTCATCTCGCTGCGGCCACAACTAGCGGTAGCACCGCGATGGACACCAGTCCTGGCTAGGTACGACTTGATCAGACTTGCAGATTGAAAGCGTCTACGTAATTACACGTCCCCACAACCTCCTTTCTGGATGACCAGCAGCGGTGTATAGCATGATCATGAGATAACGCCCGACGAGTGTCGGACAGGGGCATTACTGGCGTTCTGGCCTCTGTTATTTGTCAGATAAAGCATTCTCCATACCGGTCATCTTGAGTCCTGAACGAGTACTGTGACTGCTGCGTCTGTTCCGATCACCTTCATCCCTAAGCACTCAATCAAGAAGCCCCATAAGCTGTATCCCCGTTCGCCTTCTTTCCATCCGCATCAAGTCTACCCATATCTAGCACCCTCATAGAGACATCATCCACACACTACTCCTCTCTTTCTCGAACTCTCGTGTTCATACATCAAAACATCCACCTGCCCATCCTCTCCATGACCCTGCACGAACAGAAAGCATACCATATCCCCTCCTTGTTCGCCAAGCATGGTCGCTACCGCCCACAATAAATATGCATCCGCCCACCACCGTCCTCAATCTCACTCATCCCCGTCAAATCACAACCGACGCCACCCCATCCCCTCCACTCACCTCCGCCTAGCACAAAAGTAGCACTCAACCCTCACCGTCTCCCGGATTTCGAAGAACATCAGCGTAGACCTAGAACCAGATCCAAACCCTCACCACGTCCATCCCATCCCATCCCACCCCACCAGGATCTTGATAACGCTCCACGTAACCGTAACGATTTCGAAAAGGCAGCAGCACCTGCGCCAGAGCGAGGAATCGATCCGTAAGGTAGGAAAGTCACCCCTGTGGTTAGACCCGTGCCCTGATCTCCCCTCGTGTACGCGGCTCGGGACGTGAGTAGCGGGGGAAGGAAGGAGGGACGGGCGAGACGGCACTGCGCCAGTCTGTAGGTCGTGGTTGTGGCTCAGCACTCCTACGCCCTCGCCTACGCCCACGCCCTCACCCTCGTTTGTTCCGTTGTTGCCGCTCGCTCGCTGGCGCGCTATGGTGCTGGGGGGGGAGATAGGCGGGTAGGAGGGAGCGAGCTACGTGCATGCTGCCTGGGATTGGGGAGTTGACGGGAGGTAGGGGGGATGAGGTACTGGGACTGTGGCAGCTGTGGGGGTGGGGGTGGATGGGTTGGGATGGGATGGGATGAGCGAAGCTTGCGAGTAAGCTGAGAACATGAGGGCTGGGTGCGAGTTTGCTGAGCTGGTCGACAGGTAGAGAAACGGGAGATCTGGAAAAGGGTGGAAGGGGACGACTTAGAGGTGTAGAAGGATGTAGTGATAGGTTGCAGGTCGGGTATAAGCGGCTATGAGAGAGGCAAGGGTTGGGGTGAGGGAAGTACACTATCGTGTCCCGGGGCTGTGGCCGCGGAGTGGAGAGGGTGGGATGTAGTGTAGAGCGGATGCGCGGCGTCGCATCGTGCCTCGCCTGCCTGCGCTGCAACTGGACGTGCTCTGCTCGCCGATCAGGGTTTGCTGATATGGTTCCGGTGGATGGATGTCACATTCGTTGAATGTTCAGGCGTAAGGCCACGCATTGGCGATGTTCGAACATCACCTAGGTTTGGTGAATATTACTGAGAGTTGGTGCTGTAGTTAGTGCAGAGTTTTTATGGAACGCCTGAATCACGAACTATTACACTATGACAGATAGTCAAACGAGATCAGGACATAAGACGCAACACCGGGTAGTCAAGGAAACCAACTGAATGAGACTTCCATAACAGCTTGGGGATGTGGGCCGGCGCGAGATCTTTCGAAAACACGCAAGAATTATGGGATGTTGGAAAAGATGTTGGTTGTGGGCACTTGTTCCTGCAGGTAGGAGGAAGATCACTTTGCCTGCTCATGGCTTCTCAGCTGATCCATGTCGAAGATCAAGGTCCATCACACAAACATACACACATACACAAGCTTGCTCCAAATCGCCGATGTTTCCGAGATTCCGAAATATCAGCACATCCTCTCAACCGTGAACGGTGTTCGAAATGACAGACAGAGCACTCTCGGCTGCTTCTTCGACACACTTTCCCGTCAAACAACCTCAAATAGCGAGCGTTGGCTCTGCCGTCGAAGAAGAAACACCCGTCGAGGACCTATCCGCCACACCTCCTTCGCTAACCTGGACATACGCACAATTTCCCATGACGAGCCCCACGGATAGACAACCACCACTTTCTCCTCAATGCAGCGACAGAAGACGAACACTCCAGAAGCTTAGATTAAGGCAAACGGCTATCCATTGATACGGACGTGAGAAAAGAGAAGTACCGAAGGATACCGATCACAAGATGGCACACTTGATTTTATTGCCCTTCGTGCTCTTGCCTTTCTTGGAGAGAAGTGCTGCGCGCGTGGCGTGTTCGAAGACCTCACGGACACCCTCGCTAGTCTTCGCCGAGCACTCGAGGTATTTGTAGGCGCCGATCTTCTTGCAGACTTCTTGGCCCTAAAAAGCCGAAGTGACTGTCAGCGCTCAGTTCAGCCGCCGTCGGAGCTGCCATGAGAAGCAATTCCCGATTGTGCAAATGATTGGCGGCACTACATACCTGGTCTGGAGTCACGGGCTTCTGGCTTGTCTTGTGAAGCTCTTCGATCGTCTTCTGGTCGTAACGGAGATCCTTCTTGCAGCCCACAAGGATGATGGGAAGGCCCGAGCAGAAATGAAGAACTTCTGAAATCCACTACGACGATGTCAGCAATTCTCTTGTTCATAAGGTCCCATAAATACGAAACACTGTTATACGTACCTTCTCCTGAACGTTGTCAAGAGAGTCCGGAGAGTCGATGGCAAAGCAGATCAGAATGACATGCGAGTCAGGGTATGACAAAGGACGGAGACGGTCATAGTCTTCTTGGCCAGCGGTATCCCAAAGAGCGAGCTCCACATGCTTTCCGTCCACCTCGACGTCCGCGACATAGTTCTCGAAGACGGTGGGGACATAGACCTAAATTCATCCACAGGTCAGAAGTCACGTCCGACATTACCTATGTTGCGCCCTGGAAAGTTCTCAAGTGCGGGCCGAGGCGAGGTTGCTGCGGTTGTTGCAACTTCCTCTTCATGATTGACGGCGACGGTAGATAGGGACTGACCTCAGGAAATGTACCCTTGGAGAAAACGCTGAAGAAAGGGACAAGATCAGCTTATGAGGGAACTTGCAGACGCGAACACCCTTGGAGCAAGAAAATTGGGAGCTCACATCAGGAGACACGTCTTCCCGCAGGCACCATCCCCAACGATGACAAGTTTGCGGCGGATTTCAGCCATGACGACAACTCACGCTACGCACGTCAGCGAGAGAAGGTTGTGCGGTATGAAAGATGGATTTGAGTGAGTAGAGTCGAGGGAAGTTGGTTTGAGAGTTGGGTTTGTTGAGGGTTGACGTGACGTGGAGGGAGGAAGGTTGCGGAGCGAGTGAGGTTGGGCGTTGATCACACACCTACTTCTGCGTGCAGGGCTTGTGAGTGCGGGCTGTTTGCTAGCGAAGAGGAGCGAGGATTTGAGCTACTCGTATCAGCGAACCATCAAACGGATGTGTTGATGCTTTCGTTTTGACGGATGACGGGGGTGTTGAAGGTGTTGCGAGTGCAAATGGATCAAGCACCGTAGCGGTTATCAGGCTCGGTTCTGGACTGGACTGACTGGGGTCTCTTACAGGTCTTCAGTTTAGGTATGGTAGGTAGGCAACGGCGAAAGGAGCGGTCGACCAGCGGGGTAGGGTATCGGCAATGGTGTTGAAAGGAACTGGCCGGTGAATATTCTATAACTTATCTGTTCAGAAGAAGGGCATATGAATCATCTACAAAGGTCGCGGTGGCTTGCAGTGGCGTGGTCAAAGAATGCACAGTTGTAATGATGAGTCTCTCCTGGGCAAAGGATGCGGCGTCAATGCTTTGCCAGTACCGACGACTACACGCAGTTCGGCTCAGTCTGCGTACATTCCAGGACACTGCACTCCCCCGGTATTTTCCCCTCGCTTACCTTCCTTATCGTTAAGGTACCTTACCTCAACCTATAAATCTCACCGTTACCACAGTACAGCTACGGAGTATATCTCGGCTTCGCCGGAATTCTGCTATCTGATGGCCAGTGGTGGTAAGACCCCAAGGAGCGTTGATGGAAAGGTGTTCTGCAGAGAAGGTAGAACGATGAGGCCTCGAGTCAACAGGAACGGCGGCTGCATGGGAAGGAGGCACAGTTCAGCATCATCGTCGGTGGAGTAACCTGAAATAACATGTGCATTCACTCTGACCCGCGTGACAGGTTCGAGCCCTAAGCGGACAAAGGCCCAAAACCGACCATCAAGACAGCTTCAACTACCCTCTGTCCTCTGTCCTCTTCTTACTTACCTTACAGCTTCCGTCTAGATTATGGTTCTCCGGCATGGACAGTGTTAGGTGAGATGCTTCTTCAGATGCTTGCCGGTGTCTAATCCCGGAGCGAGGCAAGAATTTACGACTCGATCTGATAACGGACGGTCACGTGTGCACTCACTGTACGCTTCTTCCAGCATCAAGCGTACAATAAGAAATTACCTATGTAACCGCCTTCTTGACAGTATCTGGCATGGGTATTTGGCCATGTATGGCTTGCCTCATGTAGTGTCAATTCTGTTGCAGTCGGGATTGAAGCCTAGTGTTCTACACAATATACTCTAGACTGCCTGGTGTTGTGTCCGCAAGCCATATTCTCATTAATGTGAAAATACAATCAACGTCTCTCTAGAAAAGGTAGAATCGATTCTCTGCCTAACAGTACATGGCCAACAACGGTAGTATGCAATGAATGATCCGATAGATCTTGATAATCTACGGTAAGTGAACTGATCGACCGGGAGCCGCCATAAGCGCCAAGCGGGCAATTAGCCGCGTCCAAAATCGCCTATCAAAACCCAAGACTACGAGCACAACCAAGGACCACCTTGATCGCTCTCACAGGTACCAATGCAAAAGGTCATCCGACGTACCGTCCTAGCCGAGCGCCAGGCTGCACGGCGGGCCAAAGTCCGCAAGTCCAAATACGACTCCGAAAAGCGACTGTTGGATTTCCAAGAAGCAATTCTCCGCCGCAGGTCCGTCATCCAGACCCTCAAGGATGCGCGCATCGCCCGGCGGGAAGATTGGCAATTGGGACAACTGGCCCCGAGAAGGGATGTTGGGGCTCAACGAGATACATATGGGACGACGGACACGAGGTTGTTGAGAGGGCCGGAGCTGCCGAAGTCGGAGCAGATGAAGTTCTTCCCGATTGCTGCGGGGGATAGGGTAGTGATTATGGAAGGGAGGGATAAGGGCAAGATTGGTAGGGTGAGGAGTACAGATAAGGTGAGGAATGAGTTGACGGTGGACGGCTTGAACAAGGTACGTCGGCAATCTGTTTTTAAGGCATGAAGCCAACCTCATGGCTTCATGATCGCGCTGTCAGAGCACACTACCAAAAACTGGTGAATGCAACTACTACTAACCCTAAGAACGGGGTCTAAAGGTTGACTACGCCATACCTAAACACATGCTCGTCAACGAAGTCGACAAGCGCCCTATCCGATCCATGGAAGCTCCAGTTCCCATCTCCGCCGTCCGCCTCGTCTACCCGTTCCCTCATCCAGAAACTGGGATCGTCCGCGACGTCATAATAAAAAACATCATCGCCGACTCTAACGTTCGTCACATACCGGGTCTGGGCGCTAAGATACCCTGGCCAGCAAAAGAACCCGAGCAGCATAACGACCACGACGATGACACGTTACGTATGGAAGTGGAGGCTCAGACGTGGGTGCCTACCCTCCTGCGGCCGCCGATGCCGTCCAGTGTGATTGATGAGTTGAGGAATAAATACTCCGTCTTCAGAAACAGGCACGACGAAGAATACATTGTGAAGAAGAAGGCAGAAGATGCGGAGACGCAGAGACGGAAGAGCATGGGGGCCATGATGCGGACGCCGATCAAACAACTCAACCGGCAGGAGAGAGCGGAGAAGAAGGCGAGGGGCAAGCCGGAGCTGAGCGAGGATGTGTTGGCGAGAATAGGTGAAGTTATGAGTTCTAAGCAGGCATCAAGAAGCACTGCAGAGGGCTTGTCGGCTTGATGTAGAAGGCGGCTTTGTACAACTGTCTATGTATTTCGGCAAGCATTTGTGTCGTTCCGATGTTTACTATATACCATCCACAGCCCCGTAATATCAGTTCAAATCACCTTAGAGCATCGCGTTATGGTATCAGATTGCCAGCACGCCAACGCTATGCACCCAAGTAGCTGCGCCACCTTCAAGAAACCAGCACTCCTAGATACTCCGCCCTTCCCCCAACACCCCTCAACCCCTCCCACTGCACAACGAAACGATCCACAACCCCCAGTAGAATCTTCCCACTCAAGCTCAACCTCCTCACCCTCGCCCAGCTCTCCACATAGATAGTCCGCATCTTCCCGTGCGTCCCTCGCACGGCCAAGAAGCGAAGAACGAGAGCCGCCAGTACCACACACACGGCCGTTCCAGGGCCATTAGTGAGGATAAGGTCTGGAAACTCCGGTCGCCTCCCCCAAGCAGTCTCCGCGCCACGCGGGGATCGCAGAACGGCAAAACAAGCGAAGAGACACCGGAGCGCAGAGACGGGTGTCGTCAGCAGCGACTGATGGATCCTGCGCGCGCGCGGGACGTTGCCGATATCGTAGTCCCAACCATGCCCAGCATGACCGTTCCCCACCGACTTCTCCGAAAGCGATTGCTTCGCCGCGAGCAGCTTCTCGAACTCGTGGGCCTTCATGGCGCTGAGCTCGTCGCCTTCCCCGACGACATAGCTGCGGTGCGTGTAGGAGCGTGGGTCGAGGTCGTGCAGGAGGCGGAGCATTTCGGCCGTGTGGCCGCCGCTGCCGAGGACGATGAGGAGGCGGGTGGGCGTCTGGCGGTTTCGGCGGTGGGGTGTTGTGGGGTGGGTTGAGGGGAGGATGTAGAGGAGGCGGAGCTGGGTGGGGTGGCTTAATTTGGGTTTGGTCTTGAATGGGGGGGAATGCTTTGACGTACGAAAGCGGTGGCGAAGATTACTACAGCTGCTGCAACGAGGAGACGAATGATCCATGGCTTTTCCATGGCGCTGGGCTGGTCAGAGGCCTTGTGAAAGGCTCCCGCAACGTCATGGTCTTCTCGGCATTGGGCAGAGCTTTCTAGGGCTGGATCTTGAATCACAAACACAAGCCTGTACGGTACGGTACATAAGGTAGGTACATGCTTCTCTTGCAGTGGCACTAGTACACGTCAAGCTTAGCTCGTGATTGCCCAGCCCTCACTCAGCCCTATGTGCTGGGTGGTTAGGATTGAGCACTGGAAGCAACCGATAGGGTATACACTTCGAGATAGAATGGGTAGAATGAGAAACGTTTCTATACTTCAGCAATACCTGGTATTGTTTAGTTTAGAAGTCTCCAGCTTCACTTCTTTAGGAACTACGAAGTCTCCTGGCGAAGAGAAACCGAGCCAGATGTAATTCCTTGGACTTACCGGCGTGTGTGAGTTTACTGCTAACTAAGAAAGGCCGATGTGGAAATGTAGACTGCATGAGTCGGTTCAACAGACTGCCACTTAGCTGTTAGCCTGGACACGGAAAGACGATGCTCCTTAACCGCTGTGTTGAGATGAGGAGGGGAGTAATAGGATTGATTATCAGGTACTCCGTATAGTGGGAAGGGGCCGAGTTTAGCAGAGTGAGGGTACTCCACTCAATCCGTGTTTTGCCCGCTTGGAGAACTCGCTGCCTTCAACTCGCTGCTTCGTACAGCTACCAATCTTGGAGCCGACTGTCTGGGTCGGGAGGCCGCCATGCATAAATAAGGCAAGCGCAACGGGCCGCTAGCGTCATGGATGTTTACAAGTCCAAAGTCGATTCGCGAAAAGTCATCCATCATCATCTCGATACAAAGCATTTCAAGTTAGTCTGCAATGGCTCTTTCACTGCGACACAAACTTGTCTGCTTTTATTGCGGTGGAAGATCGGCGCAGAAAGCACATTTCACTCTGAGGAAATGGAAATGTACGAACTGTGAAGCTGTAAATCATTTGGATGAGGTATGTATACTCCTCCAGTGGTTAGTGATGTCTCTCCGAGCTGCGCTAATATGTACGATGGATAGAACGGCGACATAACAGATCCGCCAGTTTTGGAGTCTGTTTCAGCTGTACAATATGCCCATCCCATTCCCCGGGCTGCTTCTCCCATACCAGGAACGACAGAAGAAACTCTCTTCTGCCCGACATGCCTTCAAAACCAGCATCTTCTTACCCAAATGCTTGCTTCTTACCTTCCCTCTTCTACAGACGGGAATGATGCAGATTATGAGGTTCAGTATCCAAAATACCGTGCACGTCTCGAGGAACAATATCCGCAAGTCTGCGAAGAATGCGCTCCGCGAGTTAGGGAACGTATTCGGGCCACTGGCTATGCTGCAAAGACGGATCATCTCAGACGGATGATGGAAAGGACGCGGGAGATTAAAGAGCAGACTGGCCTAGGAAACTGGGATTGGAGAAACGCTGTTGTGATGGCTGGATCACTCGGGTGGTGGAGTAGCATTGCTGGGCAAGCTGTTTGGAATATCATGGGCGCAATGGTCAACCCCGATAATGAAGATGGGCTCCGAGCGGAGGAGAGTGGAGCGACGCTCTCCGAATGCCTACACCAATACCCGCAGGTTAAAGTGGTGACCCCGGAGTGCGCGGCACTGGCGGCTCCTATAGCCGGACTAGCTTTGATTCTCGGTGTCGTTTCGATATGGTGGAACAATCGCTTATCTGACAAATGGCGACTACGGGGCTGCAGGTTGGTAGGACTAAAGGACTACTACAAGCTACAAGTCGTTGTGCTCATGGCCAGAATCGCTGCCTGGGTGATCCTGAAGGATGATCACGCTGCCGGGTTGAATTCGCCCGCTCGGAGAGCAGTGCATCTTTTCATGCTGGCTTTCATCACCATAGTGAGTATCCTCGAGACCTAAAACCCTTGTAAGTTACTGACTCCTGTTTAGTCTTCTATCATGTTACTGCGTATCGTCCAAATTGACCGCACACCGAAGGTGTCTTGGCAGGAGAGCCCCGAGTCCCTGACTCGGCTGCAGCCGCCTACTGAAGCACACACGCCACATCGTCCAAGCAAAGATCCTTTTGCAAACCAGTCAAGTCGTTTCTATACGCAACCCTTCCCGATCAGCAAACTCGCACCTGTCTTTCAGCAGCCGTGCGCGGTACCAAATCATCCTCCAACTCCTCCTCCCGATCACGAAGCAGACCCAATGGACTGGACACCTACCCAACCATCCTTTCAGCCAGTTCCAGTACACGGACCCTCCCAGAAACCTCAGATTGCCTCCATCGCATCCCCTTTCTACGGTCGGATACCTGCAGCACCACAGAGTCAAGCCCAAAAGCTTCGCAATCCGCAAAATCAACCTAGCTTTCGAAAGACAACCGTTGAAAAGCAGCAAAACTTCTCTGATAGCCTCACACGACGGCTGCCGCCACCAAACAACCAGCAGAACCCTGGAAGGCCACACAATGAGAATCAAAAACCCTTTGAGATGGCTCCCCCTAAGTTCTTTCCTCGGGACGACTTTTCCACCGACACAGGTCTGGTGAACTTGTTTGACGCGGCGTTCTCACTAGACGACGAACCCCCGGAAGTACAAGCGGCCCGAGAACGGCAGCAGCAACTGTCTTATCGCCCAGAGTCATCCCAAGGGCGCGGAGCCTGGGCGAGAATTGCAAGTATTTTCTCGCTAGGTGCAGCGTGGCTCTTATGGAAGGCGGCAGACACAATGCCCTCAGCCGCGCTGTATTTCCGACTTGGCGCCTTGGGTGTGTCTGTCACTATCGCTAGTTGTGAGCTTTGGGAAGCTACTGCAAACACCAAGGCTTTTTGGAGCCTTTCCGACATGCTTATGTTTGTCACGGAGCTTGCGGTGTCAGTCTTTTTAGGCAGGGTTACCATCTCGCGTGACTCCATGCCTAGTGCGTATGACACGTCGGGCATGATACTGTTGGGCGGCATGATGATGCAGGAAATGTGGCTTTTCATCTCCACCCAGAAGCATCTACCTCACCAGTCAGCAGCCGAGACTGCTCCACCTCTTTTGCTCTCTCCAGAGGCGCCAGTTCTGGAGCCTGTGCCAACGGCAATCCCTCCTCCGACCCATTTGCGAGTCAAGGAGCAGCCGGTGCCTATGTCGCCATCGCAAGTACAGCTACAAGAACCGCGTATGACGCGCTCGAGATCGAAGCGCGAGAGCTTTGTTCCAGCCACCAGCCTGTCTGGCCTGTCACTCGGCAATAGCGCGTCGTCGGAGAGGGCATCCCCTTCGGAAACGTCCTCCGTTTCTACGGCTTATGATCAGATGAGATACCAGTATGAAAGCCCTATAGCACGCAGATCGCTCCGGGTACAACGGGGCTTGGGCGCCTTTGGTGCGAATGGGCGTTGACGCAGGGCTTATTCTTATTGCTTTGGACTTGGGTTAGCGGCATTGATAGCGTATTGATTTACATGTATTTAGGCCTTAGAGATATCCATCATTGGCTACGGACAAGAACCTGCCCTCATGCTTCTGCAGCGTGATCGTTTTAAGAAAGCGCCTCAGAGCTGCTGGACAGGCGTCGAATGCGCAGCACGCACGAGGATAGGAGGGCTGAGAGCGCCTCTGGGCATAAACTATCGTGCAGCACCTGGGCAAGGGGCTCGAGGAGGACTGTGCCTTCCTTGCTTTGCATGCACCTGCTGTCTCGGCCATTCCTCACTCGCAAAGGCCGTATGCCCCTCGCCGAGCTCACCCCACTTCGGGCATCTAACGTTACTTCAATCTACTGACGATGCACAAGCTCCACCCCTCAGAAATCATAGTGTCTGTCTTCCTTCCTCTTGGCCCGCTGGGTCACGGCGGGTATGCTAACAGATATTCCTAAGATACATGCGCTTATTCAGTCTGCTGGGCCTTGACTAGCTCTTTTTCGCGCTTGCCTCCATCAGCGTCTAGAATGGGTTGGTGGGGATTTGCATTTTCGATTGGTGTCTTTACCGTCCCCATTACCACATTTGGCAAAGAAGTGCCTTCAAGTTTCTTCAATGTGAAGTACAGATATATGAAGTCGAACTGAAGGTGCAAAGGGATTATTCTTGCAACTCGTCGTATTTGTTGTTTATCCATCCAGGAGACACTATTTGACTCCCACCACCGAGGAACAAAAAGCCCAGAACAACGGCGATGTAAGGTCGAATGGGCTTCAATTCATACTGACTGGCTGCTCTGCCGAAGGGCATATTGGCCCAAAAAAAATACTGAGTACTGTACCTTAGCAGGGAAGACGCACATCCTGAGTCCGCATTCGAACTTAGAGCACTTGGGGTGGTCAACGCAGCGCCGTCCACTCAAATCGCAACGAATTCTGGATGGATGCTGAGGTATATGTGAAGACGATCTGAAGCGTTAACTACCTGGGACAGCCCAAGTTGTTTAAGTTGTTAGTCCCGGCATGGTCCGTCAGCCGGTGCCTTGCATTAGCGCAGAGACTTGACAGGTCCAGACATCATTGAATCATTGAACTATCACGAGCTCTCCTAAGTTTGGAGCATCTTATGACTGTTCAGCAATGCGACGTCCAAAGAGTGATCTACAGAGTGCAATTGCATGATAGCCTCAGACCTCACTAGTTGTATAAAGTCCCCCAAGACGTTCGTATACAGGACTTCTCCGATACTGGACCGCTTTGCCATTCAATACTGCAGAAAGGCTTGCGGTCCTTTCGTTGTGTTTTCACACCTAACCCGACATCTTGTGTCGGTATCGTTCGCCATCAGTCACTTGAAACACCCACCAATCCAGCTACAAAACAATAAAGTCTGCCACTTGCACCACACTACGACCATGGCAACCCGCATTACCCGCTCCTCTGCGGCTAAAGAAGCAGCTTTCCTAGCTTCGTCTGAGACGAACGGCGCACCTCAGCAGCTGTCCAGCCCTCCTGCGACGCCAGTTCCCCGAACAAAGCTAGAGACACCGCCAAAGCGTACTGAAAGGCTCAAAAGGACACCCAAAGTGGCGAAGACAGTAGTGCCGCCGACCCCTGCCAGCAAAGGGAAGAAAAGGAAAAGGGAGAGTCGAGTTAAGGCTGAGGAAGATATCAATGAACTTCCGCATAACCTTGGAAAGATTATTGCCTCTAGCAATGCCAACATTAACGAAGAGGTAGGCTTGCCGATCAAACCTACTGCCAACCAAATCAAGAAGTCAGGTGGAGCAACGGTGAAAGACGTTGAAGCAGTTGTGAAGGCAGCCATCGCAACTGATGCCGAAGGATCGCCTGCGAAGAAGTCAAGGAGGGCTAAAGCCAATCCATACGGACTCACACCAGGCGAAACACCATACCCAGATTGGCCGCATCCTACGCCCGAAGAGTGTCAGGAGGTCAATGACTTGTTATCTGCGGTACACGGCAAGGTCCAAGCTCCAGCGACTGTTCCGAATCCATCCACAACCGTTTCTGGTTGTGGAGAGGTGCCATCGATCCTTGATGCACTCATCAGGACACTCCTCAGTGCGGCGACTACGAGCACTAACTCCTCCATGGCATTCAAAGGCTTAGTCACTAAGTTTGGAATACGCCAGGAGGGCATTGGCAAAGGGAGTGTGGATTGGGACAACGTCCGGCGTGCAGATGTTACAGTTGTCAAAGAAGCAATCAAGAGCGGTGGGCTGGCTGTTACCAAGAGTAAGCGCATCAAAGAGATCCTAGACATGGTGTATGAAGAAAACAAAGCTCGCCGTGATGCGCTCGTCGATGCCAAGCATGACAAGGATGCTCCTAGTCCGATAGGCGCGGAAAATGAGGCAGAAGAAGAGAAGGATGCCGAAATCAAGCGGGCAGACGAGCACGTCCTTTCTCTCGATCACCTTCATGTACTTTCTGCTGAAGCTGCATTCAACGCCCTCATCAAATATCCAGGCATTGGCCCGAAAACCGCGTCATGCGTTCTCCTCTTTTGCATGCAGCGACCCAGCTTCGCCGTCGACACGCATGTTTTCCGGCTCTGCAAGTGGTTGAACTGGGTCCCGCCGGATAAGGCGACGAGGAACACCACATACAGTCACTGCGAGGTTAGGGTGCCGAATGAACTGAAGTATCCGCTCCATCAGCTTTTGATTCGGCATGGGAAGACTTGTCCGAGATGCAGGGCGGCGACCGGGGAGGGTGGCGGAGATTGGGACAAGGGTTGCCCTATCGATCATCTGGTCAAGAGGACGGGGAAGAGGAAGAGTAACCCGAGCAAAAGCCCGAACAAGAAGAAGGCGGGAATGAAGGGGAAGAAAGGAGAAACGAGTGATGACAGTGACGAGCAGAGCGAGGAGCCAGTCACGGATGCGGACGAAGGCGAGGAGCAAGACGCTAGTGCAAGTGGTGATGAGGGTGTAGAGGGATGAGCGAGAGTCTCTGGTCGAGCGATCGAGGATCTTTGGTCGGGGTCGGGAGATATGGTGAAGGCGATAGATTTTCAATTGGCATGCTTTTGCGACCATAACACCACTCTGGGTACTGTTCGGATCTAGCTATGGCGCATGAGGGTTCCGGCAATCGATCTACTCTGCTATCTATCTTGGCTTCGAGCTTTGTCTATTTCTTCATTTGTCAGATCTATCTGCCACATACTTGCGATTTACAAGCCTTTATCGATCTCTGCTGCACTTGACCATAAGTTGTATGGGCAGTCACGAGTTAGCCTCTGCTATCGAGTTTCTCTTCAAGATGAGCCTGATCAAGATTTTGCTTGAGGCAATATCATGCAAAGGGAAATAACCTAGGTCGCATTGGCCTCAAAATAATGCTTAATGAATACATAGAAGTGAGATCAATTGAAGAGTAATCAGGAATTGTAGAGACCATCTTGCCAATTATTGATAAATTCCCGGTCCAGGACTAGGAAGCACTGTTACCCTTTGTACCCTTGAAACCCCTCTGTACGTACTGTCCTGAACGTCGAGCCTAAATCATGTCCTCCTTCAACGGCGGCTTGCCCGCCTCTACCCTTTCCTGGCCGGGACTATGCAGCATTGTGACGATCCTCGCCCTGACCTTTATATACTTGAAGAAATCCTTCGGCAATGACGCCGAAGAGCCCGCCGTTGACTACGAAGTCCCCATACCGGAGCAATGCAAACCCGGCTGGCGGGGCGAAGAGCTGGATGAGGTGCAGCTGAAGGTATACTACCCCTTCCGCCCCTTCTGGATCAATGATTCGAGATTCCGCATCGGAGGCTGACTCAAGACCGGTAGTCGCCCGGCTCGAGCGCGATCCAATGCTACTGTCCGGCCACCGGCCGTTCTCTCGGCCTCGTGAACCCCGCCACGCCGGACGGCATCAACAGGGCTATTGCGAGAGCCGGCGAGGCGCAGGTGCAGTGGGCGAAGACGAGCTTCCGGCAGAGGAGGAGGGTCTTGCGGACGCTCTTGAAGTATGAAGCTACGGGCAACTTTTACTATCTACCTACCGGATCATCGGTCTATCGTGTCCGTCTGCGGCTGAGGGAGATTGAGGACTGACGGGCTGCGGTCTCAGGTATATTCTCGTGAATCAAGACGCCATTGCGACGGCGGCATGTCTTGACTCGGGCAAGACACGGGTCGATGCCTCGTTCGGCGAGATCTTGGTCACGGCGGAGAAGTTGAAGTGGACAATGACGCATGGCGAAAAGGCGTTGAAAGCGGAGAGGCGGCCGACGAACTTCTTGATGATGTACAAGGTCAATGAAGTGCGGTGGGAGCCGCTGGGTGTGGTGGCGGCTTGCGTGAGTTGGAAGTAAGGCATCTCGAACGACCCCGAGTGCATCCGTCGGCAGCGGGATACTTACTTGACAACGATCTTAGCTACCCTGTAAGCCGTCCTTCCCGATGCCGTCCACCTACCCTGCAAAGAAACGTCCACTGATGTGGGCATCGCAGTTCCACAACCTGCTCGGCCCCATCATCTCCGCCCTCTTCAGCGGCAACGCCATCGTCGTCAAAGGCTCCGAAGCCACGGCCTGGTCGAGCAAGTACTTCGTCTCCATCGTGCACGGCGCGCTCAAAGCCTGCAACCACCCGGCCGCCCTCGTGCAGTCCATCACCTGCTGGCCCGCCGTCGCGCCCACCCTCACCGCCCACCCGGGCCTCGCCCACATCACCTTCATCGGCAGCCGGGCCGTGGCCCACGACGTCTGCGCCTCCGCCGCCAAGGCCCTGACACCCGTCTGCGTCGAGCTCGGCGGCAAGGACGCCGCCATCGTGCTCGACGACGTCGCGAATCTCCCCCGCGTCGCCAGCATCCTCATGCGCGCCGTCTTCCAGTCCGCCGGCCAGAACTGCATCGGCGTCGAGCGCGTCATCGCCTGCGCCGCCGTCTACGACGACCTCGTCCGGCTGGTGGAAACGCGCATCCGCGCCCTCCGCCTCGGCTCCGCCCTCGACGACGACGACGTCGACGTCGGCGCCATGATCTCCGACGCCTCCTTCGCCCGTCTGCAGTCGACCATTGCCGAAGCCGTGCAGCAAGGGGCGCGGCTCCTCGTCGGCGGCAGACCCTTCGCCCACCCCAAACACCGCAAAGGCCACTACTTCACCCCGACGCTCCTCGTCGACGTGACGCCGGCGATGCGCGTCGCGCGCGAGGAGCTCTTCGGCCCCATCTTCGTCGTCATGCGCGCGACGTCCGTGGCCGAGGCGGTGCAGATAGCCAACAGCACGGCGTACGGGCTCGGGGCGTCGGTGTTCGGGAGCCGGCGGCGGGACCTGGACGCGGTGGTGGCGGGCCTGCAGGTGGGCATGGTCAGCGTGAACGACTTCGCCGTCTACTACGCCGTGCAGCTGCCGTTCGGCGGCGTCAAGGGCAGCGGGTACGGCCGCTTCGGCGGCGAGGAGGGCCTCCGCGCGCTGTGCAACACGAAGAGCGTCTGTGCCGATCGGTGGCCCGGGTGGGTGAGCACGGCGATCCCGCCCGCGTTGGATTATCCGATTGGCAGTGCGCGGAGGGCGTGGGAGATGTGTCGGGGGATCGTGGAGGTGGGGTATGGGGAGACGGTGGGGAGGAGGGTGAGGGGCGGGTGGAAGGTGGTGAGGAATGGGTAGAGAGGGAGCTGATTTGCGGAGGGCAAGGGTGGTGTGGGAGTGTATAGATCGTCAAGGTGGCGGCTTGCTGGCGTGTACGCGCAAGTAATGAAATGGCACGGCACAACGTTGCGAAGGGGATATCGTAGCATAGCACGCATGCATAGCTTAAAGCTAGCCTAACGGGAGGAACTCAACCGTGGTATTATCGCGCGATGCGAAAATCGCAACTTTCAGTCCGACTCACATTCCAACATTCCGACAGAGGGGGTATCGAAAGTCAACAAAACAAGTCTCACACAACGACTCCAATCTCGCGCGAAACACAAGGGTGGTGGTATCACAGACGCAAACCAAACAGCCCCAAACCGACAGAACCTAATCACCCAGCCACAACCACGTCCCATCCCGTCCCGTCCCTCCCCTCCCCTCCCCTCCCCTCTCCTCTCCGGCGCAAGCAAGCGCGCGAGCGACCCGATTGAGCCGAGACGGAACACCATCGGGAGGGCGAACGGGCAAGGAAGGACGAGACCAGACTAAACAGCACTCCTCCCCCTTCCCCCTCTCCTACGCCCCCCGCCGCCGCCACAGGTGAGGCAGGAGATGATAATGTCGAAGAGGCTGACGATGGCGGCGATGATGGCCTGCAGGACGGCGCCGATGCCGTTGACGATGGCCATCAGGCAGGCGCCGATGGTGTGCAGGATGGATTCGAGCTGTTTGGTGTTGTTAGTGGGGAGAGGGCGGGGGGGAGGAAGATGGGGACAGGGGGACAGGGGGGGAGGGGAGAGGGGGAATGGAGAGGGGCTTACGCATGAGACGACGGCGCCCATCGTGTCTGTTGTTTGCGCTTCGGCTTCACGCGATGAGGGGCTGGAGTCTGGAAGTCGGGCGTGGGTGGGTGTTGGTGTTGGTGTTGGTTTTGGTTGTGGTTGTGGTTGTGGTTGTGGTTGTGGTGGACGTGGGGATTTTGGAGCTGTAGAAGCGTAGGGATAGCTGAGTATATGTGTGTATGTCTGTGTGTGGAATTGATGCTCTGGCCTTGCGATGGCGATGGCGATGGCGATGGCGATGGCGATGGAGATTATTCGGACCTAGGGATTCGGTGTTCTGTTGTGGTGGTCGGGCAAAGTGCCTTGGAGGAGTAAAGGGATGGTATGTAAATAATGATGGGTCGAGGAGAGAAGAATCAATAATATTGAAAAACTATAACACGGTGGACCCTTTCGGCCAGCTCGAGCAATTTAAGCTTTCGTACAGATAAACCCCCTGTACCCCTATGCTGTCACTACTAGCGCAGCCAGGCGCGAACAATAGCCCGGCGCGCTGGGAAGCGGCCGTTGGAAGTACAGTAGTAAGTTAAGGGTTCGTGGATGCTTGTTTCTGTTCCTGTTTCTGTTTCTGTTCCTCATCCTTCGAAAGTGGTTGACGATTCGAAGTGCGAAAGTACAACATGTGAGAGGGAGCAAGGTACAGACCAACGGAGCGACGGAATGAAACATCACTCTATGCGTGAGGAAATTGTTACTGTAGCTCATCCTCGTTCCTCGCCGATCCAATAACTCGTCACGCTCGAACCGCCCACCACTTAATCGTCGCGCTCTTTGCTCTTGGCTCTGGGCTCTTGCTCGGGCGCGGTGGCCGGAGCCCCGTCGAATCAGCGACAACGGCGGAAGACACGAGGTTCATCAACCGAGATGGTTTACTTCGACATCGACCCGACCCTACAGTACCTATCAAAAGCAAAAGCCCAGCAAGAGAACCGCTAACGTTACCGTATCAGCTGCCTCTGTCACCAACCACCTGTTATCTGCGAGGGCGGATCGTTTGCCGAGCTGACTTGTAGGGAATGACGGTGGCTGTGTGCGATTGCGGCGTTGTGGCTGGTGCGGCCAGGATGGCCTACATGTACTCCGTAGAGCCAGCGGGTGGGTCTGGGCGCATCTTGGGACGTGGCAAATCGTATGGAGAATGGTAGGGCTGCTATGGTAACTTAGTAATTGCATATGGACATCATGTGGCGGGAGTTGATGGCGGCGGTTGTTGATAGGTGTTGATTATTACAGACAGTCGAGTCTTTGGCTTTGGAGCATAGTCAGTCGTTGTCCTTCTGTCACCCAGAAAAGCATTGACTGAATCGACATTCATATGCTTGTTTATGAAAATACACGGCTGTAAGTGGACGCTCGAGAGCAATTACAAGATTGTATGTAGCACTGTGCCGTTGAGAGGCCGCTTAAGAAATTGATGCCTGTGCTGTGCCGCACCGCAACACCTCTGCAACCGTACATTTACAGCTAAGCCAAGCCAAGTTAAGCCAAGCAAAACCCGCGCATGCATGCGAGTACACTACCGAATAACAGCCACCTCGGCGGCTAGACCGTGGCTCGCCTCCTCGTGCCGCAAGGTCTGTCCTCTGTAGTGATGTTTGCCGCGCACGAACCAGTCCACCACGATGATGAAGACGACGACACCGTAGACGGCCGATACATAGTTCATGTCTGAAAATTGCCGTTAGCACACTGCAGTTCTCGCCATCGAGGAGAGGGTGATACTTACTGCCTGCTTCCACGGGCATCACCGGCGGGAAAGAGTACATGACGAGGGTGAACACGGTCCACAGGAGGAGGACGATGTTTGAGAAGAGACCGATCGGTCCGAGCCAGAAAGGCCCGTGGCGGATGTTGTTCCGGCCGCGAACCAGGAGGCAGACGATGGGTATGGCGTAAGAGATGTAGAGTAGGACGATGCAGGCCGTCACCATGCTGGTGGCTGTGTTAGCAACAGGGATAAGATCGCGAAACAACCAGTGGTGCTGAGAACCAAGAATGATTCTAGAAGATTGAGATCCTCCAGGGTCGCTGGTGGACATGACTCGACCACGTTCCCTAAGAGTCCAGGAAATGAAGAGGAAACTGGGATGCTCACCTGTTGAACGCAGTGTATGAACCGAGGTACAGACATCCCAAGATAGCTACGATCACACAGCTGAAAAAGTGGGCTTGCAGCGGCACATCCAATCCGGGGTGGACACGGGACAAGATATTGGAAAAGGGCAGGCCTCTGTCGCGGGCGAATGACCAGCACAGTCTAGATTGCCAGGTGTGACTGGCAATCATGCAGCCGATTCCGGTGGCAATGACCAGCCCTTCGAGCACGATCGCCCCGGCCTTCACGCTGAGGGCTTGGTAGTAGAGCTCCAGGATGGGAACTCCGGTGAGGGTGGCGAACAGACCGTCGAGGTTTTGCATGCTGAAGAACATGGACACGGAGTAGAACCACGCCGTCACGAAGCCGATGGCGACGGTTCCCATGATGGCGATCGGGATCATCCTCTCGGGCCGATGAACCTCCTCCGCCATGTGTGTGGCACAGTCGAGGCAGGCAAAGGCCCAATTCGTGTTGATCAGGCCAACGATAAAGGCGATGCCGTTCGAAGCCCAGCCGGTGTTGTTGACGAAGTTGGCGAAGACGAATTTGGCTTCCTGATGAGTGGGCGCCTTGGCCGGGACGACGATCATGATGACGAAGAAGGAGATCAGAGAGGTGTAAAGCGTAGTGCTGGCAATGGCGGGGAGAACCTTGCCGTAGCAATTGAAGATGAAAGAGAAGGCATTGACGACTTGATATCCTATGAACACGTGCCAGGGCAGAATCACGCTGAAGCAGGGTCAGTGAAAAGACACAACTTGAACGGAACCTCAAACGTACAAGTCCGGGTGAGCTAGCTGGTAGCAGCCAACGGCGGCACTTCCGACTGCCAGCGCAACACTAGCCGAGGTGAAGATACTCCCAGCCCAGGCGAACCAACCGGTGAGGTAGGACGCGAAGTTGGCATATCGCCTCGGTGCCAGTTCATTGGCCCAGAAGTACTGTCCGCCAGCGTTCGGCAGGGCACTGGCCAGTTCGGAGAGCGAGATGCCGACGCATGTCGATATCAGAGCGATCAGGATGATGCCATAGATGATCAGGACCGGACCGCCAGAGTTGATACCGGTGACGAGAGCGGCGGATATCCCGAACCACGAGTTGGTCAGAGAGAAGCCGACCCCCAGGACGGACAAGACGGAGAAGTTCCGTTTCATGTCCTGGTGGTAACCCATCTCGGCCAGCTTCATGGCATCGGAGTCGAGTGATTTGAGGTCGCCAACATCATCCGGAGTCGGCGCGCGGCCGATGGCGAGGTCCTTTTCCATGCTGATCGATCTTGTCACAAGTGGAGTGAGATAAGAAGTTCTGAAACTTTGAAGAATTATTACAGTGGGTTTCCTCAAACGGATTGCCGAGGTACAGTGTTTAGGTGAACATCCAGTGAGGTTGAGAGAACAGCTGTGCGTGACCTCTGGAGATGAATTCACTCAGCAGCACCGTCTCGGTCCTCTGCAGAACACGGCCTTGGATATCGGAGACCTAGGTAGGTAGGTAGTGGTCTCTGGTTGTCAAATCGATTAGGGCTTTCTAAGATTTATTTGGCGCGGTTATGCATGTATCGCTGTGGTCTCTGACGCCCAAGATACTCAATTATGCATTTGCATGATGATGATGATGATGATGATGATGATGAGAGGACAGAGGATGAAGAGTGCAGCAGAGATTGACCGAAAGATGATGGCGTCAATTTGCTGCTCAGATCAGCACTGCGACGAGAGAGAGACGGTGATTGATTGACTGATTGTAGGAGCTGGGATGGGGGTGGGTCGAAGATAAGTACAGGATCAGTTCAAGCAAGGTCGATATGCCGCGAGGGATGGTAACTTAGGTAGGAAAGGACAAGTGTGATACCGTACCGTGCAGCCCAGAAGGGTTACTTCCATATCATTGTTCTTTTTATTTTCTTGATCAATTGATTAATATTGAGTGCCAGTCCCGTCAAGAGTCCAAAGGGTGGTTTGGTAGACGGTAACGCTAGTAGGGCACGCACACCACGAGCCTGGGTCTGGTCGGATGGAACAGCCTTCTGACATGCGATCGATGGTGGTCGAATACCTTTAGCAACTTTAAACATCTAAGGTAGGTACTTCTCTGAAAGAGAGACTGAGAAAGGCGGGGTCGGCCTCATTGAAGCCCCACGTGATCTGGAGGGGCTCTCACTCGGCCGTCTTGTCTTCTGTGGCGGTGGCGATCTTGCGGCATAAATATTCCTACCTTACCCGGTCCAGATATCATACTTGCCTATCGTAAATGTACCTTATCGGCCAGGCCAACGCTGTACATGTGAGATCTTTTCCATTTCCATGGCGAACGTCGCTCTCTCAACCCCACGATATATCAATTATCAATTCCTTTCGCAATTAATGGACGGCAGTCTCCGACGATACTGAGAGTCCCCTGGACCTTCCAGACCACGGACCAAGCACAAAGCTTGTCTCTAGTCTTTTGGTGGCGTTTAATTCATTGGAGGTCTCCAACCGCATCCCACACAGACATGTGACCAAGCCGCTCTGTCGGTAAGGTACCTACCTTATGAAGTTAGGTAGGTACCTTAGGTACCACTCGGGCGTAAGCCCTACCTCGGTTCAATGATAAGTACGTACCTTACTGTAGATACTGCTCTCGCATCTCAACAGATAAACGTATTCGTATATCACAACTTGTCTCCCTCGGGTGTCATCGATTACCTGTCAATTATTGATCCATCTATATACAAAGTAGGTATTGTAACTTACAGTATATGGTATACTTCGTACTAAGTAGTAGTAGCCACCAAGTGGCAGAGACACGACCCTCAACGCTAGCCCGAAGTGGGCAATAAGTCCTACCTTCCCTTTTCATGTGGCCGACTGACTTAACGTTATCACTGACCTGGCTACTTTACCTGACTTCAAGCGTGCAATCCGCCAAGCCACCGCTCACCATGATATCGAAACGCTTGAGGGTGTACTCCGTAGGTAGAGTGTGGTCAGTGCCTTTCTTGACGGATAGCGGTTGTTCTGAGGCTTGAAGTCTATGTGTCTTGTGCATTGACTTCGTATGTACAAGCAGAGCAGAGTCCGGAGTGGCGGCGCAATGCAGGTACATACGCAGACGTAGGGTGGCCGTCGGGTTTTTTCAAAGCTGGTTTTTCGCTTATTTCGCATGCCTTGTTAGCCATGAGCAACCATAGTGGCAGGAACTTCAAGTATTTGAACAAATCTTCAGTTGTGTGCATTGAGCTTGAAAGCGATCTGTTTTTTGCGATTTTAGGCTCATTTTGTAGAGAATTGTGAGGGCTTTCCAACGATGTAAAAATTACCAAAATTACACGAGAAACAATGAAAATTACCTAATATTACGAGTCGGGTCGGGTTTCAAAGTTGAGCCCGGTGGGTCGGGTCGGGTCCTAAAATCTGGGCCCGACCCGACCCGACGGCCACCCTACGCGGCAGACGGACCCGCCACGGCGTAAAAAAGCATACACTGTACCAGTTAGGATATCAAAGATCATCTCAAGGAGCACAATGCTGTATTCGGGCATGTTATGTGCCCACCCGCATGTCTCGGTCCGCCACTAATCCCCGCATTATGGTCCCTCTCTATCTGATAGACTGGTAAGTAAGAAAGATACCCACAAATAGGTAGGGATCCAGGTGTAGAAACGCCAAAAGGAGATCTATTAAACTTCCTCTATCCCATGCCATCGTGCCAACCGACGTTTCTACTTGGATGAAAACGACAAACAAACCCCGAGGCCGTTCACAGCATCAGGGAGATCATGGCCATCTTCGACACTTCACGGCCCCTCGAAATCAAGCGTCGTCATCGGTATCCGGTGGATGTGGGGTCCCTTTGGGCGAATTCAACCACTCGATATGCCTCAACCGCCTCCTCACTTCCCGATCCTTCATCTGCGCCCTGGTCAGCTTCTTCTTCTTCCTCGACCGGAACTTCATGTCGCCGGTGTCCTCGGCGCCCGAGTTCACCGCCGACGCGGTCGCGGAGGAGACGACACTGCTGGCGTTGCTGCTCCCGGGTCGGCTGTCCTCGAAGCGATCCATGGAGACGGCCAGATGGCCTTTGTGCGTGACACGGCCGTCGGCGACGTGCCATTGCTCCGGGCACAGAGCTCCGACAAACTCTTCGTTGTGTGATATCATGACGACTCCGCCCTTGTAGTCGCGAATGGCCACCGCCAATCCGCCCAACGAGTCTCGGTCCAGGTAATTCGTCGGCTCGTCGAGGACGAGGAGATGCGGGTTATTCCACATCGCACCTGCGAGCACAACCTTGACCTTTTGCCCGCCTGACAGGCCCGAGATCTCGTTGTGATTGGCGATCTCAGGGTCCAAGCCAATGTCTTCGAAATGCTTCGAGATGACCTTGGGCTCGAGTTGCCGAAAGCCGAGTCCCTCCCTGGAAGCTTCGTGGTCATCAAATTCCTGCACCAACTTGTCAAAACCCAGCTCCAGAAGGGTTTCCCGAGATATTTGGGAGTTGTGCTTAGGCAGCATGCCAATCCATTTCCTGTTTGTAGTCAGCTTCGAGTGTCCGATCAGTCAAGAGCGGTGTTGTTACATACACCTCGTATTGGAAGGATTTCTTGTACTTCTGCCTCCCCATCAAGTTCTCGATGCGTCGGGCGCCCTTCCCGTCTCCGAGATCCACAAACTTTTCCATCTGAGCCTTGTCTTCTGGCGTCAAGACTCGCGTCTGCTTCATGAGCACCTCGCGATCGTCACCGTTCGCATACCGCCATTGCAGATACTGATTGGGAGTCTTCTCCATGTGCATCTCCACATGCTCCAAAGCATGCTGTTTGATATAACCAATCCGTAGGTTCGGATGCTTCTCGACTTTGCCGGTCTGAGGGATCGTCTCGCCAGTCAAGAGTTTGATTAGGGTGGACTTTCCTGCACCATTCCCACCAATAATAGCTGTGCGTGACGAAAGTGATAGGGAGCATGTGACATCGACAAGGGAAGGGTTCGGTCTACCAGGGTATGTATAAGTGCAGTTCGTCATCCGTATAATGGATCGCGTAAGCGACTTCACGCCGGTTAAGATACCCGGCGGAGGAAATTTGAACTGAACATTCGACGCCGAGAGTGTATAGTAGCTCTTTGCTTCAGGCTTTACTCTGACAAAACTGTGATGGTGGTCAGCATTGTTTCATACGAGACCGCTGGACCGTAAACATACTCTGCAAGGTTGCCTTTGTAGCAAACGAGCTTTTTACCCTCATAGTGGTAGATATCCGTGCAAACCTCATCCAGGAAACCAGAATCGTGACTGACAATCAAGCTTGTGATCTCTGTATGACTTTTTAGATATTCTTGTAACCACTTCACGTTGGCGACGTCCAGATGATTTGTAGGTTCGTCAAGTAACAGAACATCTGCACCCATACACATGGCACGAGCGAGTGCAAGCTTCATCTTCCAGCCGCCCGACAAAGAGCCTACTTTCTGCTGTTGCCGGCCTCCTGGACCTGCGGTGAATCCGACCTCATTAAGAATCTTTGACATCCGCTCTCTCCCAGTCGCGGCGAGCTCTGGATCCTTCGCGATGAAGTCTAAGATACTGAGGTCCGCGTCTTCACCCTGGTTGTGTTCAACGAAACATGTCCTCAACTCCTCCTTGCTGGGGAACCCTTCCAATTTACCTTCGGCGATACTTCGCATGAGGGTTGACTTGCCCGCACCATTGCGACCACAGAGACCATAACGATGGCCTTTTAACAGCCGAAGATTCGTATGTGACAAAAGAAGCATACCACCGTAGGCTAATGAGAAATCTGCGTTGACAATTTCTACCTCATCACTCGCCTCCTTTACGGGCTGGCCGAACCTGCGGTGATCCTCTTCAATGAAATGCTTCTCCACTGAATCTGCCACAGCCTGACCTCCATTACCTTTCATAAGGTGTTCAAGATATGGTGCGATACACGTCTTGACTCGGTTGACTTCTCGTAGATTAATGTTTTCTCGCGCCATCGCGGAGACGAAGTGCTTGGTCACTGTCCAGACAGCATCATCGCCAGGTTCGTTTAGCATACCACCATGCAGCTTGAGATTTCTTTCCAAGATCTGAAGCACGTCCTCGGTGCTGGTAGAAACCACTTGTCCGTTTGTAGTGCTCCCATCATCCTCTCCCAAGGCTTTATTGATGACATTGACTGCCTTTGCTGCCATCTCCCTTACTTCTGGAAGCGATGCGCGAGACTTGACGCCCTGTACTCCTGGTTTTAGTTTTGGTAAGAAAGTCCTTGCTTCGACTGGGTCATGGACGAGCTTGGTGAGGTTCTCCACGACTACCACCGTTTGCCGCAGCACTTCCTGCGACGTTGTAGGAGTGTTGAGGGATCTCTCGAGAAGAGGTGTAAGGAGAGCGAGGACTGGCGATGTAACGATGGCAACGAAGGTTGTTTGTGACAAGGCATGGATGGCCTTTTGCAATGTCTCCGAGGATGGATTCTCCATGGTTTTGATCAGGAGTGGTATTCGCGGCGCCACATCGTCATTTGATAAGAGAGTTGTGAGAGACATCATTGTCTTGACAGCTTGCTTGGAGACCTTCAAAAAGAATTAGTATATAGTACTGATCTGATCGGACATTACATGTACGCACCTCAGTTTTGAGATCATGCATACCAGTTTCGACCACGGGTATCAATCCAGCTAATCTTTTGCCCATGGACTCTCTGAGCACCTCTTTCGCCTTTTCTTCTTCCTTGCTGCCCATACCCAGTTTTGCTTCATCAGCCATCCTACCCATCAGTTCGTATGCCCCAACAGCGCCTTGCCATTTCCCCGATACCTTACTCAGGTATTGCGTGAGAACTGGCAAGAGACCAACAACCATAGCTTCCGGTTTCAGATTGGCGAACAACGCATCTAAAGCGTACTGCGCAGAGTCTCTCACCACGGCGCCCTTATCGGCGAGCGCGTCCAGAACGTACGGTATCACCCCCCCATCGTAAAGGATGAACATAAATTCACTGATCGGCTGCTTCGCTGGAAACCTCTCGAACAGTGCCCCCAGCAAATTCATAGCGCTTTCTCTCTTGATGCCGCTCTTTTTGTCCGCTGCCGCCTTTCTCACCTCGGCCAGAATGCCATAACCTTGGAACCCGCGGAAGCCGACGGAATTCAGCAGCAGGTTCGTCAGTGCATAGCAGGCATCAAGCGAAGCTTGTGAGGTCTGAGCGTTGAATATGGTGTCAAGGAGCGATGATACCTCCTCTTGTGTCGGTGGTACACTCGAGGGTGTCGTTGACTTGGAGACCATGATGGTCGGTGTGAGAACTGGGGAGATATGGTGTGGCATCATCTGTTGGGGAGTGTAGCGATTGACAACAGAATGCCACCCGGCGCTACGAGAGGAGAGTTTTTAAAAGGCAGCCCCTCGCCCTGTAAAGGTGAGCTGCGAGGTCGACCTTCTGGCGCCGTCGACGCTTTGCGCTGAGCGCAGATATAATCTTCTCACGGGCCACGGATCTGAGCGACTACTGAGAGCTTGGAATGGTAAAGACGAATTGAAAGATTACTTGTAACAAATGGAGCTGAAAGCAGACAGATGAGCGGTTTTATGAAGTTTTGTTGAAGGGCAGATTTTCTGTCAGCCCACTCTACTCCGGCGCTATCGGGTCTTAGTCTAGGGGGTTAAGTTTCTCCGTCACCGTTCCATGCAACGCTACTACAGACTAAGGGTTTGAACGTCCATCAACAACGACCCACACCGATACGTGTTTCTCTACTGCTCCTTTCTCAATATTTATCTTACTACAAGTCATACACATTATATTTGAACCAAGCAGCTCTGAGTTGAAGGTCCTCAGGTGGGTAGGGCAAAGTCTGGTGGTGGCGGAGAATAATACAAATGGCCTTCGTACTCTCGGCATGGAACCTAGAAGTAAGAGCAATCTAGTGTGCTGCTCTTATTCTACCCAGATTAGAAGAGACTCGTTATCATCGATGGGTTCTGCCCATTAAGCTCTCGAAAAACAAGTGGGTTGCTCAGTAGGATTGTAACGCTTGAGATAAACGCGCAACCAGGTAGACCTTATGGTTCTGTTTTGACGAAGCTTAAGGACCCTTGATGCCATGCCTTATATGCTTCTGTCAACGCAGCACAACTACCTAACCGCTGTAGCTGTCGAGCGCGGCTACATCGAACCCCTCCTGTCTCTGACCATTGTCGGCTCCGCGTTCCATGGCTTTTTCTTTCTCTGCAATCCAGTCGTCAGCGATTCCAGCTTCTTACTTCTCCTCTCGTCAATACCACTCCTCTCTCGTAATCCTCGCATCCAGGCCATTTTAGTTGCAGCCGCGCTTCGATGAACTCCACGCTCCCTGAGCCGGACCCTGGCCAGGTCCCATCTCGCCTCCCCTATCGCAATCCCTTCGGCTACAAGCTCTCCCATGACTGCGATGAGGGCGTCTTCTTCATGTGAATTCCAAGCTGGTTGCTTGCTCTTCAACTTCGTATGGTTGGAAGGGTTGCAACGGTAAGTATCCGATTGCAAGCGTCGATCAGCGGTGCACTCAACCTCTGAACGATCGGATGTTGTGCGGGGCGATAGCACCGGGAGAGGAGCTGACCAAGGTTGGAAGTCCGGACTTGGTGTAGGGGGGCCTGCGAGGTTCTTGCGATTGCTGTCAATCGTGAGTGAGGGACGTGGTGATGGTCGTCGAAAGTCAACGCGTGAGGACCAGCTCTCTAAGATCGGCTGTTGGGCGAGCTTCCCAATCTTACGAGCTATGCAGCGTTGACAAAACCAGTCTTCTAGTGCCAAGTAAGTCATATTGCAGCAAGCTTCGAAAAGGACTTGAGGGTAACTCACCATGGTCTGCCGGAAGATGTTCTAATCCAAGACAACGCGTGTGGAACCATTGGTATAGACAGGTAGTACCATTACTGCACTCTATCATCTCGCTCCCGTCATCAAATCCTACGCAGATACAAAACAACTCTTCCTCGTCCGCCGGTATAGCAACTGTTGGTTTGGGATACTTCTTTTCGTAATCGTGAAGTCGTGCTTGCGTCTTAGGACTGAAAGTCCACTCGTTAAGGGGAGGCCCTAAAGGGTGACCTTGTGCATAGCTGGTGGATTGGGTTTGCGATGAGGGAGGATCCATTGGACCGAGTGTACCATCTCAATTATGACGTTCAGTTGCTTGTTTGTAAGAAAGTGTGGTGGACGAGATTGATTCTGAAAGATGAGGTGCGGCGTTCATTATAGATTCGTAGCTAAGGAGCGCGTTCTAACACAGGACTTGTGTTTTTGAAAAGCGAAGACCATATGTGTGAACATCTGTTTCTACACTTCAATCATATGAGCACAGCAATCTTCACTTCCCTATCCGCATGGAACACCTGTTCCTCGCGTTCCCACTGGAAATGGCATCCCGAGCCTATCGAACAGGTGCTCCAGTGTTGGACGCGAATAACACCGCGTTCTCCAAGCATTTCTTCTCAAAAGCCTATCCAACACTCACAGTTAGCACACGGGCTGGAATATAAAAAAGCAATTGTCATGTTGGCATGCTAACCAGTCTCGGTGTTGCCCTCTCCCATGCTTCTATTTCCGCTACTGCCACTCTGGATGGCCCCAACGATGCCATCCATATAGGCGGCACCACTCCACTTCTGGTGTGTCAAAACGTCTACCCCCAACTCCTTTTCACGGCGCTGGATCAGATTGACGTATGCTAACATGCCATCCTTCTGGAAAGCCCTGGAGAGCTCAGCTGTAATAGTGGCAGTAGAGTGTAACCCAGCAAGCGATATCAGCTGCAGGACGAAGCTGTACAATGTCAGATATATTGAGATCATCAATGGTCAATACGCGCTTACCCATGCTTAGCAAGGTCCCAGATGAAGGATTTCAGCGATGCTTCATCAAAGCCTTGGCCCATCCAGTTGAAGGAAGGACTCAGGTTGTACACTAATTGCTTTCCGGGGTATCTGCCTCTTATTTCGGTTGCAAACCCGCTGGCTCTCTTTACGTTTGGATCTGCTGTCTCCAGCCACAAGAGATCAGCATATGGAGCGAACTCAATTGCTCGCTTCGTAGCTGCCGGGAGTCCAGCACAATAGTGATAGAAGCCTTCTCGAGTCCTTGGAATATCCCACGAGAACGGGACTGGAGTTTCGGTGTATCTCGTTGCAAGCTTCCGTCGTTGATTTAAGGACATATTTCGGTCTTTCTCAACTTTTGCTCTATACTCGTTGATCTTCGATTGGTCTGCTCCTTCGGAGTTCAGGTGCGCAACAGCAGCTAATCTCAATCGATTAGCTAAGCCAGCCCTTTTATGCTGCTGCCTTGCACTCACCCTCGTCAAAAGTCATCAGTTTGTGCTTCTTTACCCAATCTGCTTCGAATTTATTCATTTCTTCACCTGTGGCGCCTTCCATTTCCATGGCCTGGAGGGTCTCGGACAATGGCTCGGTGTCTTCTGTGACTCCGAGGATATATTCGTGATCCCGAACATCAACCGCACTACTTAGCAGCTTCCCACTCTCTGAGTCCGTGCGAGCGATCACAAGATTCTCGCACCCCATCAAGTCCCACTGGAACCTAGCGCTAATGAGGCGATTGATGTGCTCTCCGACAGGCACAAGGACTTTGCCAGCCAAATGGCCGCATTTTTTGCCGCCATGTAACTGGTCCTCAAAATGTACTGCGGCGGCGCCGTTCTCGGCGAAGAGCTTGGCAAGCTTCAAGACTGCTGTGAGTCCACCATGGCTAGGCTCACCGATCAGCTCTTCATAACAACACTTCATCAAGTGTGTGAACATACCCTGTGTCTCCGTCTGCGACAATCGGTCGCATATAGTCAACGTACGGCGTTTTACTTCGCTCCTCCGAACTCAATTTTCTCCTTGCGTCCCAGTTCTTTCGGTCATGCATCTGCTGTGCTTTGAAAAGCCGTTGGACCTGGTTGGGTACCGTGTTGTACGGATAATCACCAAAATCCGGAGAGACTTCGTTTGTTGTTGTGAGGACGGAAGAACATGCCCAGCCCGAGACGTAAAGGATCTCTTGGTTGTATGCTTGCTGGGTCATCTGAACTGGGTCGATGGCACCCACTGCAGTTTTATGTATTAGTGTTAGTTCGTGTTCCCGATCCAACTTTGGTTGACGCCTGAGATTTACGGACTGGTGTGTACTGGCTCTCCCTTCGCTGCCCTCTCCTTTAGCAAGTTAAACAGCTTCCTAGCCATCAGAGAGCTTGGGTACGTTTGTTGCAATGCTCCTCGCTTGCTGACCACGGCTTCTGCAGAGTACGGCCGCTTGATACCTTGGTATCTTGGACTTGACCACCATTGCTTCACATCCTCCACTTGCTGCTCGAACAGGGCATCTTCAGCCTGTCCGGCCTTGTCGACGGTGGATAGTAGCTGATATGAGTCCGATGGCAGACAGGAAGACAGTGGTGGGTTGACAGGAGGCAGGGCGGACGAATACATCCTGGTGAAGTTATGGGATATAGGGCCTATCGGAGATATAGGGCGCATGCTTGTGACATGACGAGTTGGTCGTGAGAGAGCGCAGGAGATATTCCGCAACATCATGATATTTGAACGAGGAAATCAAACGTTGACAACGTTAATGCTCGGATTAGCTTCGACTATCTACACTCCGTAGGGTTCATTAGCATACAAATATATACTGGAGGGACTGGTTTTCGACATACATACATACAACTCAAACCCAATTTGACGAAAGCATTTCAAGTCATCGATCTTGAAACATCCGACGCCACATCAAAAATTGCAATCCTCTATACCTCTTCTCCACCTGAATGTCTCTGACAAAGCTTTGGGGGACCGGGCCACGGCTCGGTGAAACTGTATTCCCTTGCTCCGAGGGACAGCCCCGAACGTCATACCTCGGTTCTTGTAGGGCTGCGAGAGCGGAGCTTACTGTACTCGTAGCGATTGGGATTACTGAATCCGAAAGCAGACCAGCCGACTGCTTTTCAGTCCTATGCAATTGAGTTCTCTAGAGTCATCTACATATCATCGTCCAGCGTCTACGCCAAATCCGCTGCAATATCAATTCCCAGCCTTAGATGCCCTAACAAGATCAATCAGTCTCATCCACTATGGCGTCCAGCACACGTATGACTTCAAAGTTTCTGCTCTCAGTCAAGGTACGTTTATTACCATTGTTTATCGTGGAGAGCTATGCCCCACCTGACTCCCCAAGCCATCGACATTACGACCCTTCTCATCAGTACCGTCACGGACATATTCGTCTTCCAGCGAACCGGATCTGAAGGCAACCTTAAAAGAGATCATTCCGGCGAAGCGAGAGCTCCTGAAGAAGGTCAAGGGTCATGCTAGCAAAGTAATTGGGGATGTCAAGGTGGAGAACACTATTGGGGGCATGAGGTATTGTTCCGTTGCGACCTGAGGAGGGAGGATTCTGATATGCTGTAGAGGTCTGAAAGCCATGGTATGGGAGGGATCAGTATTGGATGCCAATGAGGGCATTCGATTTCATGGCAAGACAATCAAAGATTGCCAGCAAGAGCTACCGAAAGGCACATCCGGCACCGAGATGCTCCCTGAGTCAATGTTCTGGCTTCTTTTGACGGGCCAAGTCCCGTCAACTTCTCAGGTCAGGGCGTTTTCCCGCGAACTGGCAGAGAAGTCAGGACTACCGAAATTCGTCGAGGACATGCTGGACAACTTCCCCAAGGACCTGCATCCAATGACCCAGTTCGCGTGCGCTGTGTCCACACTGAACCATACCTCTGCGTTTGCCAAGGCCTACGAGAAAGGTATCAGCAAAGCAGATTATTGGGAGCCAACATTCGATGATTCTATCTCATTGCTTGCGAAGCTCCCAACCATTGCCGCGAAGATCTATCAGAATTCTTACCGAGGTGGTGGCGCTTTACCAGCATCAGTCGACAAAGACCAAGACTGGTCATATAACTTCGCGGCCATGTTAGGAAAAGGTGGCAAAGAAAATGAAAATTTCCAGGACTTGCTGAGACTGTACCTCGCATTACATGGAGATCATGAAGGCGGTAACGTCTCAGCGCATGCTACACATCTTGTCGGCAGTGCCCTGAGCGACCCTTTCTTGAGTTACAGCGCAGGCTTGCAGGGACTGGCCGGCCCACTGCACGGGTATGTTCACCAAAGTTAGTAAGAAACCAAACTAACTCAAGAATCAGCCTTGCGGCGCAGGAAGTCCTTCGATGGATCTTAAAGATGCAGTCGCACATCGGTTCCTCCTTCTCCGAACAGGACGTCAAAGATTACCTTTGGAGTACCCTGAAGTCGGGTCAAGTCGTGCCCGGTTACGGACACGCAGTGCTCCGCAAGCCAGACCCTCGCTTTGAAGCCTTGATGGACTTTGCGTCCGCTCGACCTGAAATTGCCAAGGATCCGGTCTTCCAATTGGTCAAGATGAACTCGGAAATCGCCCCGCAAGTGTTGAAAGAACATGGAAAGGTACGAAGTGTAGTTGTGTTCTCTTCTAATTGTCGCTGATGTCTGCCAGACCAAGAACCCATACCCGAATGTTGATTCTTCGTCCGGCGTTCTTTTCCACCACTATGGATTCCACGAGACCTTATACTATACCGCGACGTTTGGCGTCAGTCGTGGACTGGGTCCACTGGCTCAATTGATCTGGGACAGAGCTTTGGGGCTGCCGATTGAACGACCGAAGAGTATCAATCTGGAAGGATTGTTGAAGCTTGCGGAAAGTGCTTGAATGTGTATTATTCATACTATGCAAGCAGCCGTTGCCGCCGAGGCGTTCTGCACCAACTCAAATGGCTTTGGCTTATCTGCGATGATGTTGGGTATGATCCCGTCTAATAATGAAAATGCTCTCCTTCCAAAGAAAAATATAACCTTACCGTCATGAACACGTTCATGACTGTTCGCTTTACCACAACGCAGTTTTCAGAAGCTTCTCTGCAAGACTGGGCAACACTGCACATCGTCGAAGGTCTCCGCTAGATAGTCATGCTTCACTAAGCGTTCAGTGAAGCCGTCTGGAAGAGCCACCGGCAAAAGTTGGGAACCCCGCACCAAGGCGGTTATTCTTATCGATTCGAGGCAGATAGAAACCGTTTCCAATGTGGGCGTCAGGGATGCATACTCTGTAGATCTAAGGGGCACTTTATCGCCGGAGGAGGGGATGCCATACGTACGGAACTTCACCGGCATTCCAATATCTGTGGACCCCAAGCATCCCGCCGCCCTCTCGACACATTGCTACCGATGGACTCTGCATCTGGAAAGTTTACACCGAGTCGAGGCAATGACCCGTAAACACTCCGTAAGCTCTTGGGGGCTGTAGATTGGTGCCCGGAGGTGGGGGCATCTCCACCACCATAAGGTAACTGTTGGAAAGAGATTGCCCTATGCAGCCCCTGTTTTTCGGAGATTTGCCGTGATCAGGAGCTTACCTTACGCAGCTACAGAAACTCGGTAAAGGGGTAGACTTACCTTGCGCGCGGACATCCTGTATCGTTGCTTTGAACCTTCCACGCGGCCCATGCCCATGCCCATGTCCATGCCCAGGCCCATGCCGTGATTTATGCCTCGCTAACGTTAAAGGGAGCTGCTCCGGACACTTGAAACTACCTCCGCAACATGAGTTTCTTATACTGTTGCCCTACTATAGGTAGACTCGGCTGTGTGCCGTAGCGTTGTCTGAGAACTCTACTTTATCATGTTAATGCTGAGCTTCGAGCTCTTCATAGCATGTATGATGCATCCCGTCCTTTGGTTGAGGAGGAGTGGGGAGGAGTGGGAGTGAGAAATGAGCGAGGCAACCCCAGAAGGTAGGTAACGACTGTTCTTATGCGGTTCAATCAGAAGAAGACTTCTCCTTTCGGGAATCCCACAACATGAAATTATTCCTTGTCGCGTCACTGCATTACTGGCAGCCGTCTACAGATCTGTATCTGTATCTGTACCACACGGGATCTCAGTTATGTCTATCTATCGCCGCAATAATATCTTATCCCGCTTTTGGTTTCTTGTAGAATGACATGAAACGGCTTATGTGCGGCCCCTATGCAACATGGCCTGCCGCGCTCCTCCGGCACGAGCTCGCCCTTCTGCCGGGCTCCGGTCAGTCGAATGCTGTGATACCCTTGCGGCGATCAGCGTTTGACGGGCGTCCGACTTGCTTCACCGTGGGATGGCCGTGGGTTTCATGTCTACACTCCTTCTAATATCCTCTTCAGCATCATGGTTTATATAAAAGATGACACTGTTCCCTTTCCTCATGCCGTTCGATTATCTGAAATTTCCTATCTAGTGATTGACTTCCCGTCGCACACCTTCCACTCTTTTGGCCTGTTTGTCATGCGTCTCTTCTCTCTTCTCGTTGCCGCTGGCACGGCAACACTTGCTCTCGCTGGCCCGGTAGCGCCACGGTACGGCTCGAGGCCTTTCCCTGATTCCATAGCAAAGCGGAATGGCAGCAGGACTTTCCGATACTTCGGGGTAAACGAAGCAGGGGCGGAATTTGCATCACAAGCTCTGCCCGGCGTGCTGGGCAAGGACTATATTTGGCCATCTAGAAGCAGTATTGATGTAAGCAGGAACACCAGCAATTCTCTCCCAGCTTCATACTGATGAGCTCTCTAGATCTTGGCTGGCCAAGGCCTCAATACCTTCCGTGTCCCATTCTCGATGGAGCGGCTGAACCCTGGATCAATGACTGGAGCCGCTGATGCTACCTACCTGGAAGGCCTCGTACAGGTTAGTTTACTCCGTCCCTACGCCTAATTCGTCCAATACTGATACTATCTTACTCGCAGACGGTCAATTACATCACGAAAACCAAAGGCGCGCATGCCATTATCGACCCCCACAACTACGGCCGTTATAAAGGCGCCCCCATCAGCGACTGTGCCGGTTTCCAGACCTTCTGGCGCAACCTAGCCAGCAAGTTCGCCAACAACCCCAACGTCCTATTCGACACCAACAACGAATACCACAACATGGACCAGCAACTCGTGGTCTCCCTCAACCAAGCCGCCATCAACGGCATCCGCGCCGCCGGCGCCACCACGCAGCCCATCCTCGTCGAAGGCAATGCCTACAGCGGCGCCTGGACTTGGATCTCCTGCGGCAACGGCGACAGCCTTCTCAGCCTGACGGATCCATCCAACAACATCATCTACGAGATGCACCAGTACCTGGACCAAGATGGCTCCGGCACGCAAAAGGACTGCGTGAGCCCCACCATTGGCGCTGAGCGCATCGCCGCCGCGACAAAGTGGCTCAAGGATCACGGCAAGAAGGGCATCATCGGCGAGTACGCCGGCGGGAACAACCCGACGTGTCGGTCGGCCATCCAGGGCATGTTGAGCAGCATGGCGCAGAACGCGGACGTCTGGACCGGTGCCCTTTGGTGGGGCGCCGGGCCGTGGTGGGGCGACTACATGTTCTCCATCGAGCCGCCGCGTGGCGACGCATATGTGAATGTGCTGCCGATGGTGCTAGGTCACATATAGGACCACGAGCGGTTCGCCGCTCCGCTGGTGGTGTCTAGGGAGATGCTGTGCATTAATGAGTGTTTTACGCTTGTAATATACCGAACCTTCGTCCTCCTGGGCCTGCACTTTGTCTCTTGATGCACTGCCAGTGTGTATATTAGAGTTGATGAAAGTGCAGTTCTTCGTCAGAAGTAGGTCGAGAGAACAAAATGCGTGCTGACAACGCTCAATGTTCATATAAAAGTCCCTCCGCCTCCCTCATCTTACGCCAATCTTCGAGCGTTTTCAGATGAATCCTAACACACCGCCTTCATCACCAGGTAGTTTTCTCTGCCACACGTGTTGTGGACCAAATCCAGCAAATAATGGAGGGCCCCAAGGGTAAATCACGTCTTACACTCCGGCGAGGATCTTACGCCCAAGGTGCCTCCGCCACATGCTTTCGTCGAGGAAGAGCAAAAGCATGGAAAGATTGCATTGTCTGTGCTTCAGATACGAAAGGCAAGCCTCAAGGTAGTCTACACATCCTCATCTCATGCCACTTGTACGTCCGATAAGGTGTCTTGCACTCTATATTTGCAGAAGATCTCCGAAGCGAGTCTACTGTCGTAGGAGACGTCTCCCTAATGCCTGAGAAAGAGGTGTGATTATGGCCCAGGGCTCATTAGGGAAATACTGGAAACGCGCACGGCGCTTCCCAAGCCAACCTGGGCCCGGAGAAACACTGTCTACGTGTACAGTTCAGAAGCTGTTGATCAGCATGCCAACGTGGACGTAGACAATGGCAATGAAGCTGAAGAGCAACAGGAGCCAGGGAAGCTCTAAAGAAGTAGCTGGCGTCGACGAACTGTGGTGCTACGGAAAGAAAGATGTTAGCTTACACAAGGACCGGACGAAGTGACAACAACCGCCCATAGTCCCTTATGCCCGAGGCGAGTTCCTTCCCTTCTCGGAACTCGTAGACGGCCTGATCCGGAGTGGGATTTGCGTCGATCTGGCGTGAGGGATTTCATCCCTATATACCATAATGGTGGGACAACCGATTGCCACACGGGCAGGGTCCTGGACCTCTGAAGAAAGACCAGTGGGCAAAGGGAACCGGGCAGGTACTCAGTGTACAATGTGCAAATCGATAACGTTATATACATCCAAAACTCAGCGTCCCAAAACACCGCAGCAATAGCAATGTCAATGTGAACACACAATATAAGAAAAATATACATAACAACGTCCCTATGCCACCATCCACCATGCGCCTCCTAATACAACAACCAAGACTAACGTCGTAACGAAGCCAGCACCTATCCTATCTCCGGTAGTAATATCAGGCGTACCAAGGGGCGAGGCATCTCCACCAGTCCCAGCTGCTGGATTGCCCTTACTCGTCCCACCGGTTGAATTGGTCACTGGCCCGTCGACCTTTGCTATCAGATTGGACTGGAGGACCTCCAGAGCGCTCATCTGCTCGCCAACCCCGTAACTACCGTCCCACTTCGGTCCATTGGTCCAGCGAAGACCACAGGTCTGACCATTATCGCCTCCAGAGCATTGGAGCGCAGCAGCTTGCGCGGAGGCTCGGAGCTTCGTCATTACGAAATCGTACGTGAATGGAGCCATCTTTGTGGTGGCGGCCATCCACCGAGAGAGATATGCCTTGAACGACCTTTGGTCGACGTCGCATTTGCCGTTGGGCTCGCACGCAACCTCGTACATGACGTTCGGAACTTGGGGCGAGAAGAACACCTCAGTAGCAGTCAGGATCCCTTCCACGCGCTCTTTCCAGATCGCGGACCCATTGGTCTGCAGGGAATTAGCACAGGATATGTCTCTATCACCAGCAGGAGGCTTACATAATTGTACATATTCGCCGCTCCAAGTAAGAACACCCCAGCGTTGTACGTCCACTGAATGTGGTTGATAGCACTGCAGTTGAGCGTGTCATCAGTGCCGTCGTAGAACTGATACTGTGGACTCATCAAGCCAACTCTAGCAACCCAATCCCACATGGTGTCGGCCCACTCGGCATATGTGCTATTACCAGTGTACATGGCTAGACGTGCAGCCATGTTGAAGAAACAACCGTTCGAGATGGTGTTCTTGTAATTGTATCCATTATTGAACGTGAATATCTGCCACCTCAAGCCCCCTCCACAGGTTGAGTTGTCCCACCGTAGCGCTTGAGAGTTAAAGACGGCCTGTGCCAGGGCGAGCCACTGAGGTTTATCATGAGGGGGGTCGGGGAATTTCTGCTCGGCTGCGGACATAGCGGCCATTCCCCAGAATGCTTGATCGTCATTTCCTTCCGTTTTCGTCTGATTTGGAGGCATATAGTCATTGTTTGGTCCAACTTGGAAAAGCATCGCCTGAGTGGTAACATCGTTGTATTCCGAGTTCCCAGTGTAGTAATAATAATCTATCAGTGCTCCGAACGCTGCACCGGCTTCCCACCAGTAGTAAGGCTGGGGCAAGTTTCCTGGTGTTTGTCCGGTTTGGTTGCCGTTGTAATACTTCATCATGCCATCCGCAACGATCTTCGAAGCGGCCTTGATCGACTCTGATTTGAGCGAGTCAGCTTCCATTCCCTCCTTCTGCTGAGCGCGTCCGCTAGCTTCCCGAATTCCAGAGCAAATGGGAATGACTCAACATACCCGTATCGTCAAGGTTGACCTGGATTGCCTGCGCTACTTGAGTACACACAAGTACTGCACTGCCGAGAGCAGTCCACGACTGGGGCTTCCCTCCATTGGCCCACCCAACGTGCAGTCTCATTATGCACGCTGTGGTAGGAGCGACGAAGGAGAAGGGTGGTGGTTTCGAAGAGGCGAGTTCGATTCCTTTCGACCTCCACGATGGTTCTCCCAGAATCCAGGATCCGAAAGCTCTTCGACGTCAAAGAATTCCCAACGCCCACAGCGCACTGACTTGTAAATGGAGACCTCAGATCCGGATTAGATGGCGCTCCACATCGATTTCGTTCTTCCCTAGGAGTTGCGACGCTGCAAGTCTAATCGCACTTTTTCAAGTCAAAGCGAAAGGTTGGTGACCAAGAAAGACAAAAGAACGCGATATTATTTAAGGATCGCGGGAAACTCGAACAGCTTTGTACAATCAAGGTGGCGCTCCTGCGTGGGCTTCGTAAGTCGAGGTTGTCGCAGGCTGGGGTTCCCGGAAAAGGAGATCTGAGGTAGATCAGCATGTACTGTACAGCAGTACACGTAATGTTACGAGTACGAGTAAATGCAAGCGCCCGCCTGGCACTCCAAGCAGCGTACCTTCGTAAAGTACGAAGTACCTCGTAAGTTATCTTACATTCTTTCTTCGCGGGCCTTGTAAGTTACGTACCTTACCTTACCAAAGAACCTGGAACAAACCTGAGTTCAGGCGTCCATTAGTCATCCAGGTCACATGACGCTCTGAATCGGTTTCCGCATACCCAACTGCGTCTTGCACAACGTTCATTCCTCCATAGCAAACATACCGTGAAGTGATTAAGATATCTCGTGAGAGAATCCTTTTTGCCTTGCAAAGTCAATCTACATCATCGAGCAGTATCAGCCAGAGGAAGTTGGTGATTCACAGCGACAAGCGCATGAAAGTAGCGACATATGTAGACAACCTTGGCACCTCTCTATTTTCGTCGATACCTATGCAAGCTGACGCCTCTTCATCCTCAACCTCATCAACAACGCCATCTTGATCACCACTACACCTGCTGCGAAAAGTCTCCTCAATCTCGTGATACTGTACAATCAACGAGCGCACTCTAATCGACTCCTTGCAACAAGATTATAACGATGGCGAATCGTGAGCAACCTTACGATCCTTACATCCCAGCTGGGAACGGGGGCGGAAGTGCAGGGCACAATGGGGGTAATCAGCGGACGGCAGCCTTACAAGCAGTAGGTTCACCTTCTGAATCTCATGCATCACGATGGATTCCGGCGTGGGCTGCCATCTACGAGATTGCTGCGGCTTTGGGATCCGGTCGCAACCGCCGAAATCTGTCCATTGATCCCCTGCGATAGCCAACGACGTCTTGTTGCACACGTTCCATGGTAGAATAGGCGATTTTCAACGCTCAGCTCGGAACTATGCCGTGGATAACTACCGTTCGCAGACTGATCAGCAGCTCGGTCGCTGATTGAAGTGCGCAACCTCAACACCACGCCAATACTAATCTTAGCTCTTTGTCGAAGATTTCTTCGCAGACACCATGTGTCTGGAACGCTCTTGATGACTACATAGCTAACTATGAACTCTTCTCCAGCAAATCGACGATACTGTCGGAGTTATGCGCGAGAATATCAATAAGGTCTCTCAGAGAGGCGAACGTCTGGATTCATTACAAGACAAGACCGACAACCTTGCGGTGTCTGCCCAGGGTTTCAGGCGTGGTGCGAACAGAGTCAGGAAGCAAATGTGGTGGAAAGATATGAAGATGCGGATGTGCTTGATCGTCGGCATCATTATATTGCTGATCATTATCATCGTGCCCTCCGGTCCGTATACTCCCAGATATGAACGAAGTTACCCCCGGATTCTGACATTTCATCCTGCAGTCTATGCTTCGAAACACCACAACAATAACTAGTTATACGACCATTTGCAATTAGTACGTGAGTCGATATGATTCTAGGAGCAAAGGTTGTGGTCCTTGTGGAGAATTTCTGGTTCTCCATATCACCTTCACCTCTGGTACCTCAATCTTGAGCAGTTCAGTCGGCCCGCAGCTTACAACTTCGATGCCGGGAGAAACTACGGATATGGCGAATGGGAGGGTTTGGGAGTGCGTCATCTCGTTCGTTGATCTTTTACGGTTCACATTGCAGCGTCTTCCGGGCTTCGTTTTGCTGGTCCACAAATCTGGCTCCAGCTTCTGTACTATAATCAGTTTGCGTGTTTTTGATGTCTTCGAGTTCAGCCCTTGATCATAGATCGTCAATATCATGGCAAGCGTCCATGAATCTGGCAAATGGCCACTAAGATTATGATGCAAGTGTTTGAATAATAGGTACGAAGTCACCAATGTTACTTGAAAGCTCCGCGGGGGTAATGTAGAAGAGTCCATGTGAAATCGAAAGGCTGGTCCCTAAAAGTCGTAAATCATTAGCTAAGAAAATCGTGACTGTCAAAGGGTGCTGCTTCGCTTTCGTTGAAAATTCTGTCTGCTGCAGGTATATGCGGCGCTACTGTACTGTCTGGTGTCACGAACGCATGGGCTGTTGGGGGTATGATACCTGAAGAATCATAGAACTTCGGTAGACGACCCAGTCCACAGTCCACACAGTGCTTCTCTTATGGCAATTACTTGCCCTGTAACTAAGGCGTGCGATTGATGCAATTGCCCTCACTCTTAGTCAACGCCGAACCACAAGGGCGCAGATCTCGAATCACTCAGCCCGGCGCCGGCCTTTTCTGACTCAGTGAAGGGCCTCATGCGCAGCTCCGCCGAGAAGTTCTATCCTCTTCAAAGCCGTCCTTCTGAACAATCAAGGCCCCAGCTTCAAGAGTTACCGTTGTGTGACTTTCGGTATGCGCGCTATAGGACGTTCTTCTACTGGGGTGGTTCGCCGCTGGAGAGCTGCCCCACACCACATATTCGTGCCTCCGCTACCTTTCACTCGTTCGATACCATATAATCTCCTTCCGACGGCACTATCACAAGCTCCGCGACGTCGGCAATACTCAGTGCCGTCAGATCCTCACTTCTCTACACGGTCTACAGTGGTGCAACTACTCAGCAACATTGGGTCGAAGAGGGAAGTGCAGCAGTACCTGTCACACTTCAGTTCAGTCTCGTCGCAACAATTCGCCGTCATAAAGGTCGGTGGGGCCATCATCACCGAACATCTGCAGACCTTATCCTCCGCGCTAGCTTTCCTCAACCATGTCGGGCTGTTCCCGGTTGTGGTTCATGGCGCTGGGCCGCAGCTGAATCGAATGCTGGAAGCTGCAGGCGTTGAGCCACAATTCGAGGACGGGATCAGGGTGACGGATGGTAAGACACTGTCACTGGCCAGGTCGTTGTTCTTGGAAGAGAATCTGAAGCTGGTGGAGGAGCTGGAAAGTTTGGGTGTTCGGGCGCGGCCCATCACGTCAGGGGTATTTACGGCCGAGTATCTGGACAAGGAGAAATATGATCTAGTTGGGAAGATAAGGAAGGTGGATAAGGCCCCTATTGAGGCGGCAATCAGGGCAGGATGCTTGCCAATCTTGACATCCATGGCCGAAACCACGGAAGGGCAGGTACTGAATGTGAATGCGGACGTTGCTGCTGGGGAGCTTGCGCGCTCACTGCAGCCGCTAAAGATCGTATACCTGTCCGAAAAAGGCGGACTGTTCAATGGGGATACGAAGGAAAAGATATCAGCTATCAACTTGGATGAAGAGTACGATGACTTGATGAGTCAGTGGTGGGTGCGACATGGTACGCGACTGAAAATCAAGGAGATGAAGGAGTTGCTAGTCGATCTTCCAAGGTCTTCAAGTGTTGCTATCATTCACCCAGCAGATCTGCAGAAGGAACTCTTCACGGACACCGGTGCAGGGACGTTGATCCGGAGAGGGAACAAGGTCCACGTCAAGACGTCGCTTTCAGACTTTGAGAGCATAGAGATGTTGAAAGAAGTCCTTGTGCGAGATAGGCAAGGTCTTGATGCCGCAGCAACGGTAGACCGCTACCTGGACGGACTAGAGAGACGGTCGTTCAAAGCGTACTTTGACGAGCCGATGGAAGCTATTGCTATCGTACTGCCTCCGGAATCAAGCTCTTCACTTGCTCACCTGGCTACTTTCACGATCACTAAGGCGGGCTGGCTGACGAATGTGGCGGACAATGTCTTTGCAAGCATCAAAAAAGACTTCCCAAAACTCATGTGGACGGTGAAAGAGGATGACGAGAATCTGACCTGGTTTTTCGACAAAGCCGAGGGTAGCCTTTCACGAGAGGGTGAGGTGCTATTTTGGTACGGCATCGATACAGCAGACGAAGTCAAGAATTTGATCATCGAATTTGGCAAGCATGGACGCAGCATGTTTGGCGACATCAACCTGGAGTCACGACTACAGAGAGCAGCAAAAGCGGTGTCAAGCTTAGCTGGTGGGTTTCAGCAAAAGCGCTCCTTCTCAACCAGTAACCTCGATTCACGACTGTGGAATAGCCCCCACCCATCGCGACGGAGGGCAAGTTTGCGAGTATCACCCTTGGCTTCACGGACATACGTAACGTCCACCAATCCAAACCCTCCCCTCGGTGTGAAAAACTCCTCCAACACCCAACCCGCCAAAGTGGCCCTGATCGGTGCTCGTGGTTATACCGGACAAGCTCTGATCGCTCTCCTCAACTCCCATCCACATATGGATCTTCGACACGTCTCATCGCGCGAGCTCGCAGGGCAGAAGTTGAAAGGCTACGACAAGCGGGAAATAACGTACGAGAACCTCAGCGCGGAAGACGTCCGACGGATGGAAGACCGAGGCGAGATCGACTGCTGGGTCATGGCGCTGCCGAACGGGGTATGCAAACCTTTCGTCGACGCCATCGACCAGGGCAAGAAACGAAGCGTCGTCGTCGACCTCAGCGCCGACTACCGTTTCGACCCGGCCTGGACCTACGGCCTCCCCGAGCTCGTCGACCGCGCCAAGATCGCCAGGGCCACCCGCATCTCCAACCCCGGCTGCTACGCCACCGCGGCGCAGATCGGCATCGCGCCGCTGGTCGCCCATCTCGGAGGGCAGCCGACTGTCTTCGGCGTGTCGGGCTACTCCGGCGCGGGCACGAAGCCCAGCCCGAAGAACAATGTCGAGAACCTCACGGACAACCTCATCCCCTACAGTCTCACCGACCACATCCACGAGCGCGAGATCTCGACGCAGCTAAACGCGCCCGTGGCCTTCATCCCGCACGTCGCCGTCTGGTTCCAAGGCATCCACGTAAGCCCCCTTGCCTTCAACCCTCTTCCCTGCCCCACCACCGGCCCTCCTCTCTACCAACCTATCATCCGTTCCACTCACTCTCGTCCAAACAGCACACGATAAACATCCCCCTCTCCCACCAAATGTCCTCGCGCGACATCCGCACCCTCTACCAAGACCGCTACGCCGGCGAGAAGCTCGTCAAGGTCACCGGCGAGCCGCCGCTCGTCAAAGGCATCTCGGGCCGGCACGGCGTCGAGGTCGGCGGCTTCGGCGTCCACTCGGGTGGGAAGAGAGTGGTTGTCTGCGCCACCATCGACAATCTGCTCAAGGGGGCGGCGACGCAGTGTTTACGTGAGTGCTTCCATCCGTTCTTTGCCCCGAGTTCTTGGCTTCTTGGTCTTTGGGTGGGGGTTGTGGGTTGAGTGGGGTTTTTGGGAATCGGAGATGAGGATTACGAAGGTGATGGCGCAATGATGCTGACTTGCTTTGCGGCCGTTCTAGAGAATATGAATCTTGCGCTTGGGTATGGGGAGTATGAAGGGATTCCACTGGAGTAGGATGCTGGGCAGGAGATGGTCATGGGGGAAGGAAAAGTGTAGTTATTTCGTACAAGCGTCGGTCTAGTTATTCCCCGGCCACTTGGGAATGGACGATGGAAGGATGGATGGATGGTGAGATAGAAGGCGGTGTAGATACTCCCCTTGAAAGAAACGTATTTGTCCGTCTGTCTACAAGAGCGTGTCGTTGTCGTTGTCGTCGTCGTCGTCGTGCGCCCTCTTTCTCGAGGGAAGAGAAGTGTCCACTCTTCGTCGTGATGCCGCGGACCCAACTAACCGAATCAAGACTGTTTTCCACACACTATCGTTGAACGTCTCAGGAGGGGGGAGCGCTCCCTTCTCTGTTGAAGGTCAAGCAAGGCACGGGACCTTCTATTCATTCACTAAAGGTACCTACCTTACTGTCAGCTGGTAATTGATGGTTTCCATCACGCTAACCCGATCCGCCCAGCTTGCACCAACCCTCATCGAACGCCTCAAGAGCCAGAGAGCTCCCCGTACGAATCTGCCCTCCTCCCGCAGCTTCGGTCCAAGTCCCTCACGCCTTCCCGGCCAACGAACTCGGACTCCGACGTTTCATTTTTCTTTGCAGCGGCCATCGTCGGACGTCTAGGTTCAGGTCCAGAGAAGTCCCTGCTCTGCCCTCGCTCTCGCCCTTCCCGGTGCTACTGCCCCTCCCATTGATCGGGCTAGTCAGTCAGTCAGTCAGTCAGTCAGTCAGGCTCCGCTCAGCCGCTCAGCCAGCGAATCTTCACCATTTCTCTAGCCGTTTAGTGGTTTCAATAAATTCTCATCATCAACCCGAACCCCATCTGATCCAAACGGGTCTAGGTTGCGGCATATTATCGCCGAGGCTGTTTGGAGAGACGTGGATCAATCGATCCGGGGGGCGGCTTCTTTGAGGAAGGAGGGGTGTGTGTACTGGCTCGTTCGTCGTCACTGTGGGGGCTGGGGGCGGTTCCGTCCGGGGTTGGGATAGGGTAGGGTAGAGGAGGGAGGGATGTGGGTATGGGAATCGCTTTTTCCTACATACAGTACCTTAGCTTCTCTTCTATTCTCCCGCGGACTAGGTATTCCAAGGGGTTTCCCGGGATGGAGTCGAGGTGAGACAGGTCAGGCTGATCAGGTAGGTAAGGAGGTGTTAGGCATTACGCAAGCGTGCGTGACATGGCTCTAGGGGCGAGTATCTTTCACGGACGATAATGTCTTCACCATGGACAAGAAGATGTAGCGGGCAAAGTGTCCACACAGCAGTGGACAGCACATCGACGGATGGTTTACGGGGGGCTCTTTTTGATGCTTGACTGATTCGGGTGATTTGTATTAATCGCTATGCGTCCTCTATAATGACAGGCGTGGGCTTTCTTTCTATCCGTCCATGCCAGTCGGCCCAGAGACAGGTCGTAATGATTGACCAACTACCCGTCCTTCCCTTTCCCTTTTCCCTTCCCTCTCTTTGCTCCAGAGAAACCCAGAAACGCTGCGAGAGCAGAAATCTATGTAACAACCCTCGACCTCGCTGGGTATGCGCACTGGCAACCAGAGGCGACGATGAAAACGCTCCATGCGGTGGATTAAAGGAATGATGTGAAGACCCGTAATTGCGACCAGTGCCCGATGACAGGACATGTGATGTGTAAAATGACAGAGCAAGTCGCAAGATAGTCATACCCCCAGACACCCCAAATCCAACGGTCTATATGTCCCCGGTTCCCGGTGTTTCCCAAAGCAGATATGACAGAATACCAGAGATATATAGCCGGGTATGTCTGTGCGGAAGAAACTTGTGAACCTCAACCCTTGCTGAAACCTTGGAACCATATGAACCGTCTAGCCAGAATGGGATAGCGAGGAGAAAGGACGGGCTGCGAAGCCGCACGACGGTATGAGAGATGGGGATTATCATAAGTATTATAAATTACCACGAAAAGGTCATCAGGGCCGGGTTCAAAACGATCGGCAACAGCATGTGGCTGCCGGTGACAGTCGCCATGGGCAGGATAGCGACGAAGTCTTTAATTTGCCAGTCCGGCGGGATGAACGTGCCCGTGGCGAGAACAATCATGCCGGCGATACCGACGAGGGCGAAGGTCATGCTGAACTTGAACTTCTTGAGCACTTTAGGGACTTCGATGAAGAAGTTGGAGAATTCGGCTTCTTTGGACGTGGCGCCCCAGGTCATGTTGATTTCGAACATGTGCGATAGGAGAGCGGCCGAGACGTGGAGGGAGAGACCACCGAGGAAGATGGCCAACATGAGGATCCACTTGAAATTCTCGAAGACTAGCAGCTGGATTAGTACACGAAATTGAAGATCAGGCCGAAAGACTTACGGGCATAACCAAACGATCGCTCTCCGACACGATACCTCATGACGGCCAGTGCAATGTTTCCAAGACCGTTGAAGACAATGACGATTGAGAACCACACCTTCCAGGAATCAATGTAGTACTTATCAAGGTATCCGTTGAACCAGCCCACTGCAAAGTAGTTGGCAGTAGTCATGATCCAAGCCGCACCGATGGCGTAATAAGTGCCGATGTACGATATGATCGTAATCTTGGAGGTGAATCGAATGTTGGAGAAGAGGAAGCGGCGAAACAATGGGGTGAAAGGCCCACGGAAAAGCCAGAAGCGGATCGGATGGAATAGCAGTTCGTTGCAACCGTAGGCGTACTTCTCCCATCGAGCCAACTCGTCGTACACGGTAAGAGACACGCCTTCCTTGAAGCCTTCGCCGGCCCAAGCCGCGAGACGGATGATGTAGCCATTACATTGAAGACGGAGGGACATGTCGAAATCCTCAGATACGTGCGACTCTGACCAGAATTTCTCATACCCATCCTCATCCACATACGAAACCTGTTGAATAGCGGACCAGCGAAGAATAGCGTTGTGACCGACGAAAGGAGCAACATCGCCGTTGGAGACAGTATACTTGATCGCAGTGTAGATGAGGTTGGTGAAGAAAGTGATACCGTTCTCGAAATACGTGTTGACGACCTGCATGACACCGGAGGAGAACTGCATGATACCCACATCCGGGGACTGCTCCATCTCCGAAGCGGCATCGAGAAGGCAGTCAGTCGGGACACGAGTGTCAGAATCGACTGCCACATGGGTCAGCATATTTGCATCAGTCGGCCGTTACGTGCAATACTCACTCAGGAGGATGTAATCGCCAATACGAATGTTGCCATCAGCCCAGGCCACTCCATTCTCGGTGAGAGCCTCCTTGAGACAGCGTTCGTACGCTTGTGCTTCATCGGCTTGAGTCCAATCGTTCGGTCTGTGAATCATCTCCAGTTTATCCTCGACTTTACATGAGATCATAAGACCAAAGTTCATGTTCGATGCCTAAACCGTCATAACAAGTCAGCGTTGACCCAATCATGTATCGTATAAACAACTGTTCGTGGTGCTCTTCTTGGAGAAGAAAGATTTCCAATTCCGTTGCGATGGTAGAGGGGTACGAGTCGCAAACCAGGTTGGTACAGCGAGAGTAAAACCATCACAATCATCCCACTCTCAAGTGAGAGCTGTTTGATGCACAATATGTAAATTGCATACCTTCTTGAATTTGCCCTTTCTTGTAAAGCCGTTGGCACCATGTTTGGGTCGTGCCACCCACCCGATGGAGTGGTCCGCATAGAACTCGATTCTTGCACATCGCTCTTCCTCTCCAATAATCTGGAGACCGTCGTCATTTACGAACATGTTGGCCGAACCACCCTGAAGCTCGTAGGTGGAGATTGCTTGCTTAATCGACTTCACCGTGGGTGCGATGACCGCCGCCAAACCTTCCTTGTACACAGGACATTGAATGGTAATGTGTGGCAGAATTCGATTTTGCAATCTTGGAGAACACTTTGCTGAGTAGTACTTGGAGTTCATGTGCATCTGGCGAACCGGACCGACGCATTGGGCGATACAACCGACGATTACTTGAGCGAAGAACTGAAGTCATCACATCAGCATATCCCTCATCGGTGTGAGTTCCGATGTTGCTCCACTTACCAAAGTGAAAAACACCTGTACGGGAGTCAAGAGGAGGAACGCCATACGCATCATATTGTGATCGACGGCGAGTTCGATGGCAAGCTCCCGAAAGCCAGCTCCTAGGACGGTGACGATGAGAACGAGTGTAAAGGCGACGAGGATGGTGTTAAGCAGGTGCGTCGCTCTTCTCTCCGGGATGATCTCGCCCGACTCTTCGTCTATCTCGATTTCCGTGACATTTGGGCCCTTCTTCGAATCGCTAGGTTCAGCCTCGTCAGGTTCACCGGTCTTCCACACAAGCTCCATGAGTTCCGATTCGATGGACTTCGCCCGCTGGACTAGATGGAGTGCCTCATCATCCCACACAACAAGAAGTGCCTCGGATGCGATGAAAGCGGCAAACTGGTGCTTCCGTGCTCGTGGGAGATCATCGATAGTGGGTAAGATCTGGATCCTAAGGCCATTCATTAGAGGCACATCGACCGCTTCTGGTGACCATTGGAGGAAAGTTTTGATGACTCTTGAGTTGACGGTCATAGCAACCTGAAAAGAGCGGATTAGCACAAAAGGTCCAGGAGGAGGGTATACGTCACGTACAGCACAGTTCAGCGCTGCACAAGCGACGGCAAATGACGAGTGGGCAAGCTGAGGCGGGCAAGCCATGTAATTATTCCTACTTTTCCGCAGCAGGACACCTTCCAGCTCACCACTCCCGTCACTAACCCACAAATGCGAGCATTGTTGCTGGTAGAGATAGTTGACCATCACTTCGTGTTTGATGTCGTCGACAAACGAGCTGCGTGTCGACGGTGCAATAGACGCTGTTGACGAACCAAAATGCGGTGTGCTGCTCATCTCCAGATTGTCTCCTAGTCGACCTGGAGCTGGCATCGGCTTTTCCGTCATCGGCATCGGCGGCTTCTCCGCCGCGGCCTTGTTGGCCTTGAAATAGTTCTTGAGACCCATTGCCGCTGGGCTCGAATCCTGATTGCTTCCACAGCAGGAGGGATGTCGAGAAGCGCTTGAGCGGATGCGGGGAACGAGTGATGGAAGCTGCAACTAAATAGCGAGCGTGGGTTCTTAGGGCACTATAGCGAATGACTTGTGGACAGGTGTGTTGTGCTTCAAGACGCTCAGATCATGACACGCTGGATCGTTAGTCAACGCTATCGACAACGTCAGCTGTAGGTTCCCGACTGCAGGAAGTGAGAACCCGTGGGTACACGCACCGAAAGTGTCCGTGATGGCTCGTCAGGAAGTTTAGCAATGAGAGCTCCCCGGCACCTGAACCTAAGGGTGAATGACACTTGCACAATGCTTATACCTCAAACGAAGGTGAGGAGAACAGATAGATAACGAAGGTCAGGCAGAAAGTGGGCGCCGAGTATAAGATGCTTGAGACCGGATATCGAGATAGAGAGCCAGAAAGAGATCAGGGAAGAAGAGCGGCCGTGCTTTAGCCAGTCCTTTTGGCAAACGAACGAACAGGGCTTGAGAAGCGCAAACGTCAGTAAAGACAGGCAATCCTAGGGTCAGGTTGAGGGGAAAGAAGCGGTACCGTATCAAGCACGAAGTGGCGAGCGAGGATGCTATAATTAATAATATTAAGCCCTTGAACCTGGCAGCGACAAGATGGAGGATACGAGAGACAGTATGGTATCAAATCGGGCCGGGCGTGTCCGCTTGATCCGGATCTTCCTTCTTGGACAGAGAGGTCTCTTGTGTGGAGGAAAGCCAGCAAGATTGAGGCGGTGCTGACGTCTTCAATAATGATGGGGAGGAAATGGCAGCAGCCTCGATAACGGAGAAAATAGCAAAACACAGCTCGACAGAAGAAAAGGACGAGAACCAAGGATCCTCCTCAACTTGATCTACAGTACTAGAGTAAGTAGCTATACTCGTCAATGTAGGTATCTACCGTATCACTAAGTGATTAGTGCTGCCCTAGCCTCGAGAGCAATCTGATACAAATCGAGATAAGAAGTTTGGCGGCATGTTTTGGTTGCCACGGCTTGACGCCCTTCCAGCCAACGCCAACACCTCCTCCACCGTTTTGGGTTAGCGGAGGGCCAAACCAACAGGCGGACCCACAGGGCGGGGAGACATGGCGTGGGATGGCCTATTCGGTCATGGCTGTTTGCTCTTCCATTCGGCGTGTCCTTCTCCGTCTGTAACACAAGGAGCGTCTGTACGCAATACAAGGCATGGATTGGAAGTGCCTTCATGGCCATATCAATAGATTTGAAATGAGACACCCGATAAGATCTGCCTTGGCAACTGCTGTAAAGGATTCGAGTGCATACACAGTGCAACAGACGGACGTACCCACGGAACCGGTGATCCCTGTTCTCGGGGATCTAGTATAGGTCAGATAAGATATTTGTATGATCAAGATTTTCTTCCGATTCCCCAGCTTTCCAATAGTAACTTACTAGTAGTAGTGGTGCGAATTCAAAGAACATGTTTTATTGTCGTCAAGGCGAACTGGTTAGTAACTTACTGATTGCTGTTGTTCCAGAACAATAGTACATTGTTGTTATTGATTTAATATTAATTATTATTAATATTGCGTTCTGGACTCCTCTTCTCTTCAAGCCACGCGAAAGACGAGAACTAACAAACTTCGGAATTAGTTCCATGTAAGGTGGTCGGAAAAAAGTGTAACCATCAACTCCCATAACTTACAGTACATGCACATTCCCTTCTCGTCAAGACTGTCAATTATAACTTATCATTCTACTCGTACGCTTATATGGGTGAAAAGCAGTGATCAAGCAAACCCAGCTCTAGTCACCAATGTGTTTGCGCATCAAGATTGTCGCTTTTGCGGCAGAATCAGGAGTCCGGGTTTCAGCAAGCTTGGAGAGGTCAGACAGAGATGCCAGAGAGGTCAGAGGCAAAGGCCATGATGCCACAGGATCGGTTCTGTCTTACAATTGACTGCATACATACTTGTCCATGTCACATTGAGTTTGCGGCGGCACGGCGGAAGAATTGGATGAGAGTGGATTGGGAGTGGATGCTATTTCTGGGCATGAGCAGCTGCATAAGATATCTCATGCTCGACAAAGATAGCTTGCAGCATGCATCTGCAGCTTCATTGAGCTAATGTATAGAGGACTTTAATCCACATATTATTGTTTCGGGTTGATTGCTGATAGTTAAGTGCTGTATGCCCTGTGATGATGATGATATGATATGTTCTATGTCCAAGCTCCTGCCCCTGCCCGGCCTGTGGCATTCCCTTCACCTCAGTGCTTGTCCATTCAGTCAAGAACCCGAATGTGGACTGTTGAAAAGCCACACCATCCGAAATTGGGACATGTTAGTGTTATACACGCGTCTGTCGTTTCTAGCTAGCAAACTCTGAACCACAGGCTTGATGGGAAAAGCGTGGAACTTGCCATGCTAGTCCATAGTGCCATGCAAATACCCATGGACTCATGCAAACTAGCGGTAGCTGCACTCGTATACTGTGGAGCTACCTTACTGTGGAAGTCATCAGTCTACCTAGGTCCTCGCAACTGTTTCGAACCCGACCGCCCCGATGGAAGGATTAATGCAAGAATGGGTATTGTGCCGTAAGCAACAGCAAATGGGCTCTGAATGGCCTTCTGACAAGAACCTGCAAGCACGGAGTACCTTTCCAAGTGCCTCAACACATTTGGTGGTTTCCGTCTCGTCTGATAAGGAAGTGGCGACAAACAGATCGCTATATCTGTATTCTTGAAGGTTGTCATCAGAGGTTGCTTTTGCTTGATGAGTTGTCAGAGTGCAGATGCAACTCATTCCTGTGGGATTGCTTGCACCGACACCACAATAGGTAAGGTACAGAAGGTAAACCAACATCAACAATGATATGAAAAAGGGAACCCGATCTTCCGGCAATCAGTGCACAATCATAGGCCAAAAAGGATCTTTCAAAAACTAGTTAATTGCCAGATGTCATGCATCAATTAAACTGTCTTAGTCTCTAAGACAGATCATCAAGCTTGACCTTCAATTTGGACTACTAAGAAGTACTGTACTACTAGTGAAATTGCTGGCTATGAACAATGTGCCTTCATTAATCTGTTCGTTCATGCGGCGGACTGGATGTCTGGTTTGTATGTAGGTAATAATATTGCTTTACCAGATGGCGGAAGATCTAAGCCAAGTATCCAAAGATTGAGAGTTGATAATATTTGAACTGAATATGGTTCTGCTGGCAGTAATCCATCTCTCTCCCGCGCGCACAGATACATCATACCATACTAAAGGTCAGTTCATAAGGTATTTTGACTTATCAGGTACCCATGCTTGTGGGCTCAAAGTCAAGCAGAGCA
>JAABUJ010000784.1_pt1 | contig 56393 bp, 49 predicted proteins | sample 5559131 | NCBI WGS metagenome assembly JAABUJ01 (sample SAMN10711875, study PRJNA513366) | rock metagenome | isolation source: Antarctica rocks | place: Antarctica: Victoria Land, Mt New Zealand nord | collected 2016-01-07 | reverse complement strand
GGAAGGGAAGAGAAGGGAACGAAAGGAAAGGAAAGTCGGTCAACGCACAGTCAGCCAGATAACGCCATGCGAATCAGCCGGACACCCAGTGCAGCCGGCATACTGCTCGTCGCCAAAGGAGCGCACCACGATCGGATTGTCGAGCGTACCTTTCGCCAGATCGGATCACGTCAGCTGTGCGTTTTTCCCATCCGTCGCCACGGCCCCGGCAAGATACGGATTCGAACATCGAGCGGGGCGGGGCCAACGGCGGAGGCGGCCGCGAAAATGGTGGTCGTTACCTCTCCTCGACGCGTCCAGCGGCTTCATGTCGAAGACGTCGATGCCCTGCATCTTGCCCAGGATCTCAAAGCGCTCGAGCCCCGTGGCCTGCTCGAGGTCGGTCGGGACGGTCCCGGGCGCGGCGCCGGGTGGAAGGAGGTCCGCGTCGGTTTCGATCTCTGGGTTCGGGGGCGCGGGTTGTTAGTGGTGGGTGCTGGGTCGAGCGGGCGATTGATGCCCAGGCGTCGTGCTGGGGATGGCGAGGGGGGGGAGGGGGGAGGGTACCTTCGAAGGGGATCATCTTCGAGTCGGGCTGGCCGGGTTTCGGGTCGCTGGGCCGGGCTGCATGGCCTGTTTGGGGTCGAGGGTCAGTGGGTGGATGTTGTCTGGGGCCGAGGGGGGATTAAGGGGAGAGGGCGGGTTGCGTACGGCGGACGACGGTGGACGTGATGGTTCGTTTGGCAATTGGGTGGATGGCTGTTCGCCGGGCGAGGCTGGCGGCGGAGCGTGAGAGGAACATTGTGCGCTTGTTGGCTTGCTTGGTGGTGCCAGCTTGAGGGAGCTTTCAGGTGTGTAGACGTTATGGCGGCAGCCGAAGAGTGCAGGGTGAGTTAGCTGTATGGGGCTAGCTTGTATTTTGCTTAGTCAGGTTTGGGTGACCGGAATCGCGATCTGTTACCCCCACTATATATCAGTGCCCCACCCCCATGCCTGCTGTTATAAAAAAAAAACCTCCTCTAGCTCAAAACAAATTTTCAGAATAACTTCATCAGAACCACATCAAATAAGTTCAAATTCTAGTCAGTAACTCTTCTCATTGCACTTTATAACTTGATATAAATCATAATGTTAAGACTCTCATGATCAGCAGTAAGTGTGCAATTCTTCTCTTTATTAAAGTACATCACTCAATTAAAACATGAAGCAACTCAACTTCAGGCCTTTATGAATTCAAAGATTAAGAAAGATAAGCTTAAAAAGATTTTTTAATAAATTTACATTGAACTCTTTGTCAGATCTGTTCAGAACTTTACAGAAAGAGTTCTGAATTAATTTAAAATAGTTTAAATTGTAGCTGATCTGAAAGCTTTATAACAAATCATGAACACAGTACAATACAACATCACAGTTACAAAGAACATTCTAAAGATTCTCATCAGCAGAAACTCTGCATTGCAATTCTTCATCATTACAGAATATAAATACACACACATTTAAGCTTAAATGACAGTAAATGCATCATTACTCTTAACAGCAGCATTCTTTTCATTATTATTTAAAGAAAGAAGCATCATCACAGATCTTTTCATATCTGATGACTGCAGAATTGTCATCAAACTCACTAACACTGTTCTCATTAATTACTGACACATTCTCTCATCAGTCACACTACATAACTGCATCAATAGTCACATTCACATCACTGTAGATCAAAACATCATCACTATTAAGATTGCAGCTATCAAGCAACTGAAGTCAGATAACTTAACAGTGTATGCATTTACAGTGACTGAAAAAGAGTCACTACAGAGTAACATTAGATGAATTACATCTCTAGAAGCAGGCAGCAAGATAGTCATCATCATTTATGATGTCATTGTGCACAGCATACTGATACAAAGCATTAAAATGAAAGATCAGTGAGTCATAGTGACACATATACAGACAGAAAATCATAAGATTGAAGCTGAAGAAGACATCTTAATTAACTATGTAAAATGACTGTGCAGCTCAAAATGAGCAGCAGAGTCTGTAATGATGAAATTTATAAATGCAGAACATATCAATTTAACACTTTAAATTAGATTGATTTGAAACTCTGAGTACAAGAAGATAGAGTTATATGATTGAGCTTGCTGCATTTAGAAGTGCTTTAAGTGCTATAAATATGATTACATAAGTGCTCAATGCAGAGATACTTAGAAATGCAGCATATGTGCAGAGAGTCATAGATTTGAGAATTGTCTCTTTAAGAATCTAGAATTCAACATTAGAAAGTGTGTGAGCTGTAAAGACTCACACAAGACACAGAACAACAAGTGTTCTGAGTTTTAAAAAGAGATGATGTGCATGTAAATGACACACAACATTAAGCAGACTCAGTGATGAGTATTAACTCAGACATTAATTATTAAATTTAAAGAAGTCATACTCTTAAAGACAGTCAATGATAAAGTTAGTAAGATTGACATTAATAGTCACAGCAAAAGCATTAACAGCAGCAACAGAAACAACAGTGACAGTAGTGACAATATTAGTGAGAATGTGACATTTACATTATATACAACAATGAGTAGCAGTCATGAAATCATCAGTGAGTTTCACTCAACAATATTTAAGATTCTCACAAGAATCTCATCAATCTCAACATCAGTCTTAAAGACATTCATCAATGAAAATGAAAAGCAATCAGTATCATTTACAAAAACAGTGATCACAGATGCAAATTAAATCTCTCTGAGATCAGTGAATGAAAACAGATCTAAGAGAATCACAATCAGATTTCTGAAAATATAAAAGACAGATGCAGCAGTAAAGATAGCAGTGAATCACTGAAGCATTAGATTCTCTGAGTATTAGATAAATTTAAAAAACAGTTAAACAACAGAAATTAAAAGTGTCTTTAAGCAGAACTCAGTGAGCTTGCTGCTTATCAGTTAAGATGATCTCACAGTAAACATTATGAATATAGAGACAACATTAACTTTAGAGATTACAATGATGATAGAGTAATGTTAATATACTTAAACTTTGTTATCTTACAGTACAACACAATGAAGTCAAGAAACAAGATCATAATATCTCTGCTTCAAAATCTCATCATATAAGACTATAATGTGCTGATCATTCAGAAGTCATAATACAATAAATACAACAATAATATTTATCATCTCTGCAAAAACTAATTTCATCTGATCTATTCAGAACTCACAAAAGAAGAATTAACTCAAGTCTGCTTCTACATTAATTTATGACTGAACTGTGTAGATTGAACAGTTCAGACACACAGCAGAGATCTTATAACTCTGAAGATTCAGTACACTGAACATAGTCAGTTTAAGCATTTATGCATTTACAATGTGTACAGAGAAGCAGTTAAAGAGAACATCACAGTAACTTTAAAGTAACTAAATAATTTATTGAAGAATGATTACTGACAACATATTATAGTGAGAGACTTTAATCTGCATCATTCAACATGAAAAAGCCTGAGAATGAAGAAGAACTCACAGACAAAGCAGCTAATACAAATAATGAATGAATGACAGCTCTTTTTGTTCTTATTGCAGAGCTCAGTTACATGAAGATCTCAGCAAGCATACAGCATCATAGATCTGATGTTAGGCAGCTTAGACATTACTTAATGACTAATTAGCTACAAAATACAACAATGACATCATAACTTCAATCACTATTCTATTGTCACTCATCTTCTGCTGTCTACAGCAGAGATCACATCACAATCTTATTGACAGTGAGATAGAGCAGATATAAAGCTTCTATAATAGACTCTGACAGAACAGCTGTCAACATCATTTCATAACTATAATGAATTTAATATAAAGCAATACATAACTGTCATTACAGAGACAATTCAGATCACAGTGAAGACAACAGTACTGATGTTAACTCTTAGCAAATGATTAAAGTTAGAATTTGGCTCAGAAGCAAAAGAGATAATGAGAGAAGTAAACAGAGCTTGTTGTTGTTGATAAAGAGAGCAGAGCATACATATTTAAAAGATGTATTGTTGAGTTCACAATGAAAAAGAGAAGAAGCTGACAAAATTAATGAAAATGAGTCACAGAGAATGAATAGAGATGATCTTAAAGAACTTTTAGAAATTATAAAAACTGACAAAGTAAATTAAAAATTATGAAACTGTAAGTTAGACTTTCACTTCTGCTCTGAAACAGACAAAAAAGCTGAAACTTACAGAACTGTAGAACAAGACAGAGCTACTTTGAACAATTTTCTTTTTAATTTCTTCAGAGACAGACCTCAACAATATTGCAGAATATAAGTATTCTAAACTGATATTCATGTCTTTAATTACAGAGGCTGAACTAACAGAGATTATAATGCAGACATCAGACAATAAGACATTAAAATCAGATAACATACTGAATTAAGTTCTACACTGAATATTATTGCAACTATTTTCACTGCTGCTTTCACTGTACAACTTGTGCCTGAACAGTAGAAGACATTTAAGAGTCTTTAAATATTTCATTACAGTGATGCTGCAGAAGCTCAACAAAGAAGATTATCAGCAGTTTAAAATATATTAATTAATGACACTTCTGAACATTATAAACAAGGCTTTGAAGTTCATGATGACATACAGAATAAGCTACATGACAGAGATCTATTAACTGCTACTTAAAACACTGCTGAGAGATCAGAAAATTGTGTTTACAGAGTAGACAATTTATATACTGCTGAAGCAGATTCATAAAGTATAAAAATTAAACATGTCAGTTACATCACTATTAATGCTGAATGTATTAAAAGTCTTTGACAATGTTTCTTACAAAAGATTATTTTATAATCTTCAAAAATGTCATCTATCACTGAAGATAGTGAACTGAATAGAAGACTTTCTGAGAAAAAGAACATCAATAATAAAGTTGTTAAAATATGAGTTAGAGAGCTTTATCATTCATATAGACATATTTTAAAACTCATCATTATCATTTATTCTATATTTATTCTACAATGCTGACATACTGAACCTAGTCAATGACTCACAGCTTTAAGTCACAGCAGTGAGTTAAATTGATGATGTGAACATTATAGTAACAGAAAAGTCAGCAGAGAAGAACTGCATCACTTTGCATACAGTGCACAGCTGCACAGAGCAGTAAGCTTAAAGATATGTCTTTGTCTTTGTCTCAGTTAAGTATGAGCTCATTCACTTTACAAATTGTCTCACAAGACATAACATAACAGTAAAGCTGATTCTAAATATACACATAGTACAGACATCATTGACATGCAGAGTGCTGAGAGTCATCTTGAACTTACATTTAAAATGAAATGTACATATACAATACATTCAGGCCTGAGCCACAACAAGTCTCAGAGATCTAGTGATGCTGACAGACTTTACATAAAATTTCAGACTTAAGAATCTATAAAGACTCTATGTAACAGTGATGCTGCTGCAGATCCTGTACTGCTGCTCAGTCTGATACAGCTTAGACAGCAGACACAGAACAATTATACAACAGAAATGAACTCTTTAGAAACTGATAGTCATACAGTAATGAGCAGAAATCATCATAATGAAGATCTTCTACACAACAGCAGACTCAGTACTGAACATAAAACTCTTTCTTTTCTTAATGAAACAGCAGCTAAAGAAGACACTAAGAAAGTTTATACTTTACATTGTCACTGTGTCAATTTACATTTTAATGAAGAAAATCAGACCTGACTTTACAAAGAAGCTTTGCTGAAAGAGCTTACTGAAATGTCTGCAGCTCTGCTATAAGATGCAGATATAACTCTCATTAGAAGTCAACTTGAAATTTAGGGCACTCTACATTGTATTATTATGATAAAATGACTTAACTATTCACATAAATGACAATGCAGATAAAGCTATCTGCAGACATAATATCAACAAACTTTGTCAGAACTGAGAAGTGTTAAATATCTACATAAATGACAGTGACATTAAGAATCAGATAGATGCAGTGACAGTGACATTAGAAAGAGATCTGAGATGCATGATGTATATAAGTATAAATGAGATATTCATAATGTATACAGTGAAGCTACAGAGTCTGATCATGATGATAAGCATAGCAAGCACAGTGAAAATGATGAAACTGAAGCTTTAAATAATGAATATATACACAGATAATTAAGCAGTGATTTAATTAATCATTAAACTGAGAACACAGTCAGATCAGTACTTACTGCAGTGCATAATGAAGAGAATAGATAATCTGTGAAGCAAAAAGGTTCAGATATGAATCTGATGAATATCAACACACATAGAGATATCAGGAAATGAAGAGATAGATAAAGTGATTAAGACAGTGATTTAGATCAGAGATTTACACATTGAAAAAGAACAGATCACAGAGATCTGACATTTAATTGCTATCTGTAAGACAAGACTTTGTCAGCAGATAGCAGAAGAATGAATTAATGATTGAAAGAATGAAACAGCAGAACAGATTACATTCAGCATGAAGCAACAGTTAAATAGAAGAGTGTTGAATAAGCATATAGAACTTTATCAATTCATAAGCTCTCTGATTACTCAGTTACACACAGAGAAAATTGACATGACTTATTATCTTTATGTCATAGATTGAGCAGACTCTTCACAATGTTTATACAATCTGAGCATTCAGACTGTTCATTATGTGCTGATGAAATGCCTATGAACTCAAGATCTAAGAAAGAAACTACTGAGATGAGTTAACAATACAAAGAAGATTTTATGAGACTCAGCATTAATCAAAGTGATCACTATACTTATGCTATGAAGCAATCTTCTGAGGCAATTTCAGACTGTAAAAGAGACATCAGAAGATCTGATACTCTCAGATGCAGCCTGAAATAGAAAATTCAATAATTACACACTTTAGACTGCAGAAAAGACAATTAATTGTTTACAGAAATGTTTATTCTCCATTGATGATGATGAAAGAAAGACATTAGCATTAGATCACAAGGAAGGGAGACTAGCAAGCATCAGGATCAAGGGAAACACAGGGGACTAGGGGGCTACAGGAAGCAAAGTCAGAATTTGTATTAGTTAGCTAGATCAGGGGGTGACAGTGATGGCGACAGCAAGGTGGTAATGGGGGTGAGATCAGTATGCGCTAGCCGCTTGTAGTTATGCGGTGTATGGCAGCCTAGGCAGCCTCAGTCACCTATGAATCAATCAATCAATCAATCAATCAATCATGCCTGCTGTTATACAATAAGACGCCACGACTACCAGAGGTTGTATGCGTTTCAACGTACTGCGGCTGCCCCGATCCATGAGAATGTTTACTTCTCATCGTACTTGATGTGTGTTTTCCACACGAATTCTGGTAGTTGTGGCACCTAATTGTCTGTTTAACTGGGGGCATGGGGGTGGCACTGTGTTATGGGGTTATCGGCGACAAAAGAGTACGTTATCCGGAGCTATGCAGTCAATCAATTGCTATTGACACGGTATAATGTTATGGGATCTGAAACCATTGTTCCGTGAAAAGATCAGCACACGAGTCCAAGGATCCGCTCAACATGGCAAAAGTCGCACAGACGTCTTTCTCGAACCATCTACCCTTGTACAAAGCACTAAGACTCACTTATAGAAACATTGTCTTACCTCGGAGATAGATATCCGGTGACGAGGTCAAACAATGTCGGATCTCCGGCGAGGTGATAGCCAAGCTCGGGCAAAACATAGAAAGCACCTGTGGATCGGCGTGGTCAGGATGCTTGGTCGTCAGGGCAGTCTTGTTTCCAAGTTGCCCTGAACGCTTGCTGGTTGCACCAGCGGAATCCTCCAGAGTGAGCACCCCCACCGCCTCATGGTTGGATATCGCCACCAATAGCGGGTTTGCTAAGGCCTCATCGATTGTGCGGGACGTTCTCCTTATGGCGGTGGGCAGTTGACACCAGCAAGCCGCCGGATTCCTCCTCGATCGAATCTCGTCGACGATAACACCAATGCATGGAGATGGAAAACACGAGACCCAGAAGCGACGGACGAAGAAAGAGCTTCCTCAGCACAGCGATCTCCGTCCTCTCCTCCAAACGCCGATCAGATCACGAATCCTGCCAAGTGAACCCCCTCAAGCAGCGATCTATAGCACCAGGGTAGCAGGACGTCTCAACAGAGCCACCTGCATCCCCAGCTGCAGACGCAACGCACTGACGAAGCCATCGGCGCACAACAGCGCTGACGATTTCCTCCTCCCCGCTCCGAAAGCCTGTACCCTGTCCTGCCATGCCCTGCCCTTTCCTGCCATGCCCCTCAGCCCAGAGCGAGCGCAGGAACCCAAAAAACTCTATCTTCGGGACGATCCCGGCTACTGCAGGTCCGGTGTTACCGTGCCCGTATGCACAATACACGATACACTACAGTAGGTAAACAATGCCTCCCTTCCCCCTAGTCTCCGTCCCCCCCGCTCTCTTTTACCCTTTCGTTCCTGCATGCGTTGCTGCATCCGCATCCGCCGCCGCCGCTACTGCTCCTGATGCTGCTGCTGCTGCTGCTGCTGCTCCCTGCTCCTGCTGCTCCTCCTGCTGCTTCTGCGGAGAGCCCGGAAAAACGGCGGGACGCCCGCAGGCGGGCAGGCGCATGGATGCTCGCGGCCGGGCTCTTTGAAACGGGCGCGTATCAGGGCTGGCGTAGCCATTGCAATTCCTTCGGCCAAAGCGGGGCAAGGGAAGGAGAGAGGAGAAACGAAACGAAGAGGAGAGGAGAAGAGACGACAGGGTAAGAGTAGAGAGAGGGAGGTGAAAGTCAAAGTGTCAAAGCATCCAGGAATCGGTTCCTGCATGGAACGCAGGAAAGGTCAGCTGTCAGCTGCCCGCTGCCCGGTGAATGGCAAATGAAAGGGAAAGCGAAAGCGAAAGCGCATGCCCTTCGGGATGTTTTTGTCTTTGTTTTTGGTCGAAAGGGGTTGGTTTTCATGCACGGTGAGTGAGGCGTGCCGTACTAGTGGCGCACCAATACGTACGCACGGGGCCCCGTTTCCCGTTGCGTTGGGGGCCGATTTTTGCAGATTGTGGGCGTTGCTCTTTTTCCGTGGATTTGTAGCTGCCATCGGATAAGGTAAGTTAGGCACTGCTGCTGGGTCGGTCGGGCTTCTCGATAGGAGGATTTCTTTTACGTACGGGCGGAACCTATGCCGGGTGTGTGTGTTTACGCTGCTCGCTCGGGCCTGGTTCTTCGCGTTGTTTTCATGATCGAGAGGGAGTTGGGAGGGCGAGTCTGATCGGTCGAGTAGGTGTGTAAATACCGAGCTCTTTGTTCTTTCGACCAGGTAGGTGACATTTCGAAGACGAAAGTCCGCATGTCAGTCGTAAGGTATCTGGAATGTTGCTCTCCACAGCGTAACGGCTGTTGGAGCTATGGACAGGTGCTGTTTTTGGTAAAGCGATGTCGGCCGTGTATCGTTGCCTGAAGACTACAGATACAGGTTCTAAAAGTAGCGAGAGAAGAATGTTTTGATACATCAAGTCCACAATGAGAAAGCGTAGAAATGCTGGTCGTCGAGGGGTATCTCTTCTGTCCAAGCTCCCGGGCGAAGAATAAGGGAAAAAATCACGAATTGAACTCCTTCATATGCACAGAATTGCCCCGAAAAGTCATGTCCTAGCCCTTGCCCTACCACATGTGCCCCTGAAAGCACGTCCGCAGTCCCTATCGTCCCAGTAGTCCCCCAAGAAATTCGGCCGTGAAAAATCGGTGTTGAGATGAACAATAGGATCAGAAATACCGAAATACGGCCGGAGTAGGTACCAACTTAAGCTATGCTCCGAAAACCGTGAGCCTTCCCATCAGCTACAGCTCATCCGCCTTCTCCCTACACGCAGCCGCCGAGAAGCCGCTCCCAACCTTCGCCGCGATGAGTCGCCACTTATCATTCTCATAATCCTGAATCGCAGTACGTAACCTCAAGACCTGCCAAAAGGGGGAGCATCAGTCGCCAGTCCCCCATCCATCCATCCATCCTAGCCCCTTTCCCCCCTTCCACGACCAAGAACCGACGCACATCATCGCAGCGGGAAAAAAAGAAAAAAAACTCACCGTGTCATCCGTCCAAACGGTGGTCTTGGCCTTCAACTTGGTGCAGTAGCGCACCTGCAGGGTGCCACTGCTCCTGCCGGGGAAGAACTCGGCGATCTGCTTCCACGTCAGGTTCTTGTTCTCCTTCAGGTCGACGAGCAGCTGGTCGTCGTCGGGGCTGAACTTGAGCTTCGGCCCGCGCGGGCGGGGCGCCGGGTCCGGCATGCCGGCCTGGCCGACGGCGCTGGGCAGACCGCTCGACGAGGCGTCCGGGGACGACATGGAGCCGGGGCCGAGGTGCTGGCGCTTGGCGGGGGGAGCTTGGGAGGGGAGGCGGTGGTGGTGATGGGTCGGGTGCGGTTGGAGGTGGGGGTGGTGGATGGGCTGGCGCTGGCGCTGGGACTGCGACTGCGACTGGCTCTGGGATGGAAGACCCTGCTGCGCGCTTTCGAAGCTGGACTCCTCTCCCTCGGCTTGCAGGAGGAGGTCAATCTCGTCTTCGGCGTCGGCGGCTCGGCGTCGTTTTCTCGAGATGGGTGGGAAGCCGACGCGGACGTGGGTGTCGGCGGTCGGTGGGGGTTGCTGTTCTTGGTGGACGACTTGGTGGGAAAGGACGAGGGGGTGATGGACATCTTGGAGCAGCTGCTCGTTCGCGCTCGGCCGGCCGGCTCCTATTTGCTGAAAGGCCGGGTGATGGGCGCGGGCGTGCTGGAAGGCAAGCTCCTGCCCGCTGGGGTGGTGGAGGGCCGGTTGGTGGGCCGGGAAAACAAGTTGGCTGTGTTCTTGTCCCGCTTCCGATTCGTCTTGGGCGCCAAATCCGAGAGCAAAGTCTCGATAGGGATCCGCCAGCTTCGCGGTAGGTCATCGGGCACCGCCAGAGCGAGGAAGCTCTGGCAGCTCGCCGAGAAGGAACGACGAGGCCCCGAGGAAAGCTTCCGTGACCCTTTTTGCCCGCTCGTCTGGAGGTGAGAGTGGATGGATTTTGTAGGTTCTTGCTTCCTGAGCGGGCGACGGAAGTCGAAACCGTTTGTCTTCGAGGATATAGCACCTTTAGTGACGTATATCAGGATCTCCGAAGCATACTTTAAGGGGCAGAGGGAAGCTTTGAATGGTCGACAATACGTCTTACATTATAGCTGCGATGCGAAAACGACCAGAAGAGCACTGACAGTGGCCGGAAAGCTTCCCAGACCAGTGGCTCAACACACGCGTCTCTCCGCCACACTTCCTTTCAAAGCACACAAACCCCACGGCCAGCACCCAAGTTCAGATCGTCGTTTTCAAAGCTCCAGAATTGCCCAAGAAAGGGGAGTCGATGGATGGGCTTTCTTAGTGAGATGTCACGCAGAAAATCTTATGCCCACAATGGACCGTCCTAATGCAGCCCCGTGGGCAAGGGTACGACAGCCCCAAATGGCAACGTTGTCGACTGGCAGTTGTTTAAGAGAGGATTCGCTGAATCATCGCTGGCTCCACTGAATGCAGAGCCCAACTGCTCAACGGCTGTGGCTTGTCGAAAGAACGCATAGAAGACGTGAGGCGTATCGGATCTATTGCGGGTGTGACGATGATAACAAACCTGCATCCTCCGAGTCCAATCGCTCCCAAGCAACGAGGAGATTGGCCGACATGTACATCAGAAGCAGGGAGCGGTTTCACCAGCCAACAAGGATCCAGAAAATTCTAAATAAAGCTGCTGTGTGCCCAGAGAGCCCATTATAAGAACCTTCCCCCAGCACCTCCTGTTGGGAAATAATCCGCGTGTCGCCCACTTGGTCGGAGCAGAAATGTAGGCTGTTCTTGCCCATCCTGATATTTTGGGGGAAAAGAGCTTTCGTGTCCTGAGAGCAAAACAACGAAACCTTCTGTAAACGATCGAGTGCCTTGCTTCTCACGTTACTCCGGAGAGTTTGGCCTTATATTCGGGCATCCTGGCCTATATGCGGTTCCGCCTAGGTCCCGTTTCAGCTGGATACCTGGTCCTTGATCTCGGCGCAGCATCACCCACCAACGCGGGCCGCGATTCAGACGTGGCGGAGGACGAAGACATCTTTTCACCCTTCATCGAGGCGTTGCTACACTGTTGGAGGAGTGGCGAGCAAAAACATCACGGAGTCTAAGGTACCTCGTACAATACATCTCAACTGCCAAAAGCCACCGAATCAGGCGGCCTCAAGGGCAAGCCCATGTTCCGGTCTAGCTACCTTGGACCTAGCTTTGCCGCGGAATGGATCTTCCTTGTCTAAACCTGGTAAGGTAAGGTAAGGTTTATATGTACCTTACCTTAAGGTACCTTAGGTATGTAACTGCCTCAGCCATAACGGGGTGGCACAGCGCGCATTGGAAACCTACCTACTCCTGGGCCGTTATCCACAGGAATCAGATGCTACGATTCGAAAACGAGAATGCTACATTCATCGTCCTACAAGCTACCTCACACATGCTGGACGTGAATATTAGCGCCGCTGGTCATGGCAAAGTAAACCTCGAGTGACTGTGGTGAGGAAGTCCAGGCTGATGTTGTCTAAATGCGTCCCTTTGCTTGACCTGTTCCAAACTCAAGGTGTTCTCATCTTCGGCTAGTCTCCTCCAGCACTGGGAATGGATATGATAACGCGAGCCCTCCAACAGGCTATAGATCATCCACACCAGATACAGTCGCATAGTGATCACACTCCGAACATTTCCAACTTCTCCGTAAGTCTGCTTGTTTCGTGGTCGGGAATAGCCAGAAACTCTCAGAGGGTGTTCCGATGTCCGCTTGATGATGTCGTAAGCAAATGGAGGCAATCGACGATGATCTCTCTTGAACATACGTCGACTTCGTCAATACCGCAACGTTCCGGGTTTGTCATCTGAACAGCCATATCCTGTAGCCCCACGATCATGCTCTAGAGTCAACTCGTAGACCTCCGTAACGAGTGGGAGCAGATCCAGACAACCACCATCTGCGTTATTGCATCCTCGAATCTGGCTTCCGCCGTCTTCTTCCAAACCCCCAAATCCAAACCTATCTCCCATAGTGTACATGTGCATTCTCGAGACGGAAAGCGTGGTGTTCCAGAGGCCTAGTCTCAGCTTCCGGCTGAAGAGCCATGTCTGCGGTCGCTTGATCGAGAGTATGGAGGTAGGCGCTCACCTTGGTACCAAACAGGAGTCGTCCCGTCCTCCTTCAACCCAACCAAGTGCGTCTCATCCTGTATAACCAAATCAGCCATTCGCGGCATTCAGGTCACCAGCTTCTAGACGCCAGCACTTCGAAAGCTCCCCTGTGTAAGGCTGTACGGGAAAGGTCTGATCGAGGACATATGATTGCGTTATGTACATCGGACCTTGGACCACTGCAGACAACCGCGAGGTTGGAAGGGAATTCGGTGCAGACAACGGTGAAGTTGGAGGGGAATTTGGATTGCGGTATAGGTAGGCTGGGTCCCTTCTTTGATTAGATGTGAAACTGTCAGGATGAGGTCACAGACCTTTGCAATGATTGGCACGAGCTCTCGAGGAGCATGAGTTCGCTTTTCGACCTTTGACATGATCAGTGATGCCCACTGCTAAGGTATTCGAGGGTCAAGCTATAATGAATGGTAATGTTGTGTGTTGGTACAGCGTGATACTGAGAGCGATGAGTAATTGCGACCGAGAGGTGCTACCAGTACTTTTAAAATTAGAGACTAAAGATTCGTGCGTGAGCCCTAAGTGAACATGTTTCTCGCTAACACCAAGTCAATACCATGTATTCGGCAGCCGTGCGAGTACCTTCTCTACCGATGGTCGATTCTGCAATCGTTTGAGAACAGCGAAATATGGGAACAGCACAGGTGATGCTTGACAAGGCAGAGCTCGTGCTCACGATGTTTGTAGATACCGTGACACGACTCTGGTAGTAAGCCTCTAATGAATTCGCGAAATTGATCAACACTATGCCGACGACTGTAACTGCCTCTCAAAGCGCGTGCAAGCCTCGAAGGCGAAAGTCGGAAGCAGTATATATCGGCTCCGGCAGCGAAGCCTTCGCCGCAGATATGAAGTGTGGACAATGGGGGACGTGTGGACGGAACAGTCGACGGCAGAAACGCCTGCACTCAAGGGAAATGCATGTCCGAGAGGAACCAGCCTGGACCTGGGCCCGAGCCCGATCCCGGTGCCTCCCCACCGCGCCCCGGTTCCGCCTCAACGCCAGCTTTTGCGACCTTATTCCCACGAGACCGTCAGATCATGCAATAGAAAGCCTAAGAAACAATGGAGCGGCGCGAGTCTATACTTTGCCGCCGAAATGTTCCCTCGCATACTGCTCGCACGCCTGTCGGATGGGTCAGAAACGGGCGAGGACGGTAGGGTGCACCGGACCGGCGCGGCGAGACGGAATCGTACCTTTGCCGGTTTCCCCACTTTCTGCCCAATCACCTTCCATTTGCTCGCCTCGTACTCTTTGATAGCCGCCAGCAAGGCTGCGCTCTGTGGTATATTCAGTGAGCTTGTCCCGCGAGCACGAGGACGGTTTGGAGTCGGTGCCGCGCGTACCTCGTCCTCCGCGAATTCGGCGTAGTGCATGTCCTAATAATCCTGATGAGCGGGGATGCAGCGCCAACCCACGTGACACACCGGGAACCTCTACCTTGTACCAATGCTTTTTCACACTACCTTCGGTCCTCGTCGGAAATGTCTGTCACTCACGCAATCTCCGTCAGTGCCAACGCTCCAAGCATTCCCATATCCAGCGGGCGCGAGCGATATGATCTGATCCCACCTTGGCGATCTCACTCCAACTACTACCTACATCCCTCATGGTCTTCAGCCTCTGCTCTTCGGCGGGGCTCCACGGCGTATTGGTCCGACTCTTCTTGGCCGATTGCGTCGCGGGCGCCGGTTCGGCAGGTGCTCCCATGACGTCGCCTAAGCCACCGGGGTCGGGATATGCGGACGAGGAAGATGCCGGGGGAGGCGCGAAAGGATTGTTGAGGTCGGAGACTTTCCGCTTGCGCGTACTCTGCGGAAGCGGTATGTTGGGTGGGAGGTAGGTGCCATAAGTGCCTTCGGGTGGACCGGTGGTTGGGTTGCCGGCGAGAACGAAAGATGGTGGTGGCGGTACGCTGGCCGAAGGCGTGATCTTGAGGTTGCGCTTAGAGGTTGGCGAGGATCTGGGGTAAGGTAAACAGCGTGTGTTGGTAAGCTCTGGGTAGCTGTATGCGACAAAGTCGCTGGAAGTTCCTCGACGCATAACTAGGATGAAGTAAAGGTACAGCGCGGTATGGTACTTTGTGGACGACGTGTATTTACGCGGAACACCCGGTGAAGGAAGGTAGAGGTAAGGGTGGAGGTACAATCGAGTAAGAGTAAGCAGGCCAGGGTTCAAGGTTGATATGCGAATCCGGCTGAAGATGTGGGGAATTGGGGAAAGAGATGAGGTATGGAAGTAAGAGTACACAGTCAACTCACGACATGGTAGTTGTGGTGATGGTAGTGATGGTGGTGGTGGTGGTAGTGGTGGTAGTGGTAGTGCCCGGGCTCAGTGGCAGAAATTGCGAGGAGGCTTGGCAACGCTTGCATCCTTCAAGGCAAGGCCACTCCTCCTTCACTGCAATGAGGAGAAGAACTCAGAATTATGGCACGATGAGTGTCGTGGTGAATTTTCAGAATGATCACTATGGCAGTGACATGAAGATGTAATTCATCATCGAAGTCAGTAATAAGGTAAGGTAGTTAGGGTAAGTAGAAAGGTACCAGGTAGTAAGACGGTGTTGATCATTCCCATCCATCTGCCTTAAGGTAGCAGTGACCCTACCTCACTTACCATTTGCCTTTTCCTTTCCTACCTTAATACCTTACCTACACTTGCACCATTACAGGCAGGATACTGGCAGGATACAGGATACATCATACATCATACAGTGGGATGCGTCAACCTATCCACACTTTCGAAGAGGGGAGGAGGTAGTTGGTATTTGGGCGCTCTATTAAGGTATGGCGACGAATGAGAGAAAGGGACTGTCAGAAGGTATAGGTACGAGGTACACAAGGTGGTACTGTACTGTACCGTAGCCTTGCCTTGCCTTGCTTTGCCTTGCTCGAAGAGTCGAAGACTTTGCCATTTCCGAAAGGAACCTGGAAGGTATCAGGTAAGGTATCAGGTATTAATAATACTAAGTTAAATGGTACTGGTTGTTTTGGAAGAGGAACGGGAGGAGGCATTTTGCTTGGTACTGTACTGTACCGTACTGTACCTTACCTTATCTTATTTTACCTTACAGTAAACAATTCCACCACATCCCATCCCGTAAGGTACTTTATACCTTCCATTCCGACTTCCTTAGATGCCAAAATGCGGGGAAAGAGGTCGCCGCTTTGCCGTGTTCTCGTCCTCGTCCTCATAGGGTCTCTCCCTGCAGCCCTCATACATAAACTCGGGTAACTAGGAGAGCTTGAGGGCAGAGAATGATATTGATTGATGAAGCTATGATTTACCTTCATTAAGGTACTGCAGGTTGTTTCACTGAGAGGGATGGCTTGGTCACGAGACACCCTCGTGCCCCATGGTCGTGCTCTGAAGGTGAAAGTTTACCGTTACTGACGCTAGGGCTCTTGTACCTTACCTTATGTAAGGTAAGTAAAGTGTGTATTCAATAATACCTTACCTACCTTACCTACCATGAATTATTGTGTCTCAATTTGAAATCAGCATTATTCCGTCAACTCCTTCATTGAGATACTGCTGTGATAGATTGATCAGGTGAGCCGGCAGATCCCTCTTGCACAATTGCACTACTCTTGCAGTCAAACACAACAATTGAGAAAGAGAAAGCGAAAGAGGACGAATGATATGTGCAGCTTCTCATGCCATGCATGTCGGCGTCCCGTCCAAGCCCCATGGTCCCCTGGCCCCCTGGTTCCTTGGGCCCCTCCGGCCTGGACCTCGACGGCAACGACGAAAGAGGTATCTCTCCCACTCTCCCACATGTTTCGTCAGATCTCACATCGGGATGTGCATGTGCATGTAGGTGCGTCTGGCCGGCTGCAGTTACACATAAGGTACTTGTCCCATACTTGTACCCATACCTACAGTACAAAACCAGCCAAGGAGGGAACTGTCTCGATGGCGTACCACGGCACCCGATCAACCGACCCAGGGCCGACTGCTTTGACTGGTTCAGGCGGATTCCATCTAGATCGGCAATATTATTTCATCAACAAATCAATATCAATCGAGAGCTTCCCCTGAGACGATCTCGGTTGCAGCCCTCCACCACTGCATCACCATCTCCATCTTCTCTGCTGAGATGCTGTTCTTCTACCTGACTTCATCACTGTTACTGCCTCTGCCTTAGTGGTTGTGCTGGACCAAGACCAAGATGCCTTGCAGCACCGGGTCCAGCGTAGGGCTGCCTTCCTTACCTACCTTACCCTATCTACTGGCACCTACCTAAGACACATACTTAAAAGCCATATGCTGGCCCAGGTTGCTCTACAAGGCAACCAATATACCTTTCACAGGGAGATGGATGCTCGATGCGATCTTCGGGTCGGTCGAGGGGCTGACTTCTTCGTTTCTGTGCCGTCTCTGCTTGTTTCACAGTTCTGGCTAGACAAGCACGTCAAAAAAAAACACGCCTATTCAGTCCCCTTTAGGTTACTGGGCTGAGTTACAGTGCATCATTCGCTGACCATCTTCCGTCTTTTGCCTCTCCGTCTTCACTTCAATAATTGATTTACCTGGACACAATCAGGTAATGCCGTCGTTGTCAAACTGTTGGCGCTTCTTCCATGGCCGCTACCCCTTCTTTCGCGACTCTTAGCGTTGGAGATCTGATACAGATCGCTTGACACACTTGCTACTCTACCTAATCGTTACACCAGACCAGATCAGCATGGTCTCCTGCACAATTGACTGATTTCATCATAGGGCCTTGGTCGACTCCAACGTGAGACGATCAAGGTAGTTCGTGCAATGGGAAGACTACTTGTTCAATCAGCGCCGATGATGCTGTTTGGGGATCGGCGAACTTGGAACCTCCCCCACGTTTCCGACACGCTTGAAAGAAGTCATCAGAGTGTCTGGTCGAGCAGCATGGAGTGTTTGCATGGGTTGACTCCTTCATATCAGCTGCAAAGCATGCTAACTTCGAAACACAAGGTGCTTGACCTCAGCGTCCCGCAAAACAGACGATCATGTTTTGCATTGGGATGGCAATGTCAGCGTCTTTATAGTTCCAGCTCGCCAACATTCTCTGTTTCTTCTCATCCTCTTGCGTGCGGGCATCTGAGGTTCTACCTTCCTTCGAAGCTCAGTCCTCTCTCTTTGGTACCCAACAGCTGGGCTGCTATACACTCATTCCCGTTAGCATCGGGGTCTTGACGATCACAGCTTTTATTTTCTAAAGACATATTACATTTGCATCTTGACATTGCCAACTTTCCTTGATACGGCCACCGCCACAAACACTACTAAAGTCTTCTCGATTGTGAGACAGCACATTCAGGACGCTCACTTCCACATATCCTCAAGCCCGGTCAATAGTGTTGCCCGCCATGTCTCCGGTAGACTTATCCAACGGGCCTTGTTTCTCTACGGTGGAAAGAGGCGAAAGAATGCTGCCACGGGAGCACGTTGACCATTACCAGCACAGTATTCGGAAGCATCGGAAACCGACGTCAACCGGTGGGGGACGTGCTTGGTCCGAAGAAGAGGTTAGCCGATGGTGCCGGTGATGTTACTGGCCTTGATCAGCTGACATGCATATAGGAGACGTTTCTGATCGAGAAGCGTCTCCGAAAGGTGCCTTACAAAGTCATCGCTGCTCATCTGCACAAGACCGATCTGGCCTGTCGCCTACATTATCACCAGCTCGGAAGTCCGAATGGTCGACAGGAGCGCACACTCTCAATGTCATCATCCAGTGTGTCGAGTCAGTCGTCTGATTCGACTCACCTAGAGTCAACATCAACAATGAGACGGGACTCTTCTCCAAATGTCTCATGCGACAGCCCTGGGCGCGCCAGGTCCATAAGCGTCGAAACCCTTTCGCCTCTCGCTTCTCCTCCACATCCTCATGTCACCATCCTCCCTCAACCTGTTTCGTTCTCCCATCAGCAGTGGAACGCTCTTCGTCTGGACACCACCAACGTGTCTGCCTACCAGCAACATGCCACGCCCATGATTGACGAGGTTCGCCTCCGACAAGCTTATGGGTCAGTCTACCCGCACTTCTGGGCTCTCGTTGCCGCCAATTACGGTTCAAATGTCGCTCCTGCCACGCTGGAGAAAGCGTGGAGCAAAATCACTTCAACCGTCACAGGGAGTGATGCCCTCCCCACTCCCAGCGTCAGTCCCCAAACAGCCACCGCCGTACCTTCAGTGCTTGCACATGCGTCCCGCGGACCCAAGAAGTGTGATTGTCCAAGCCAATTCCATGCTATCAACGAGATCCCTATTATTAACCCGGTAGCGACGGCAGCGGAGAAGAGCAGCTTTTCCATCTCGTCACTCTTGACTGGGAGAAAGGAGCACGAGACCCGATGAGGAAAGGGAATTGGACCTCTCTGTCACTCAGCCTAGCTGTACACTAGCAAATCGAGAGAGCAACAGGATTACTGTAAGTTAGCATGAACCGTACAGGCCTCCTTCCTGATCCGAATAGTTCGTCGCGTTAGTGCGCTAACTTAATCGCCCATCGAACTGGGTGGTGGTCAATCCTCCAACTTTAAACGTTTCCCCAAACCCGCCATGTTGGTTTCATGCACCCCGGAGATGGCAGCTGGGGAAACGCTCGGGCCCAGTAAACGTACTGTACCATATTATTTCATCGCAATTCATTTCATTTCCTGCTGCTATTATCAATTAACTTTACAAGCCTCTTGCCACTTGCGCATACAAGCTTTTACCCCAGATAGTCCCTGTAACCTAAGAGAAGGTAAGGTACAGTATCACGTCAAAAGTCTTCACAAATTAGTCAAAATTATCCTTTCACAACACAATGAACTATGAACTCACTGTCTTTTCACCTTATTCACAGTCATGTTACACACTTCATTGAAGCTCATATTGAGCAATTTCTTTCATTGTAAGAAATTGACCTCATATGAGTGAGAACTAATTGTGAGTTACAGTTTCAAGAATGTCAGTACTGCAGAAATTTGAAAGAAGTTTTCAGTGTTAAAATCAATAATTAAATTAACAATTTCACAGATTTTTCATCTTAATCAGAGTGTCAGCAAGCCTCAAAGTGATCATTTAAAGTCTTGTTTAGTTTGTGAACAACAATATATTATATGTACAGCTTAGATTAAGCTTAAAATCATTTATTGAGAGCTTTTTAAGTGAATAAAGATCAATTATTTAAAGTTAACAATATATTAAATATTTAAGAAGTATAAACTTATTAATTAACTTACAAAGAAGCATTCATTTCTGTAAGAGAAGAATGCAGTTAAGAGATTTATCTGAGTAAAGAAATGAAATAATTAAATCTTTAATGAGTAATTAAAAGTAATTTAAATGAATGAGTGTTCAGTAAAGTAAAGCATGAGTAAAAGTAGAAAGTGAATGTTTTATACATTAATGAATAAGTAAAAGAAAAAGCATATTTAGACTGTTTTTAAGAACAAAAATGTATTTATAATGATGTGAAGAGCTTTTTAAGATGAGAGAAGATCAAATTTAAATTAAATGAAAAGAAATTCATTAATTAAGAGTAAAGATTACTTAATGAAGTTTTATTTTAAAATATTAAATAATAATTTACTTAAAATCTGAATCTTTAATCTCATCTTTATGCAGAACAATGCATTAATTCATAACATTAATGTTGTTAAGCTGTGATTTAAAGAACATAATATAAATTTTATAAACTGACTTTCTTACAGCTTTAATTTAAATTTTATTGAACATTTTTAAGTTCATCTTAAAAAACTGATCTACAAAGTTTATCTTAATATAAAAGAAGTACATGACAGTAATAAAAAGATTTAAAAGATTTTATTTAAAATTTTAAAGAAAGTCTGATCTAGACTTGATGAAGAGTTATTAATGATGTTAATAGAGAGCATGAAATTGAGAATAAAAGTGATTATTGAGATGAAGAGATGATACATTTAGTATTAATTAAAAATTAAGATTGAGAATTTTAAGTACTATATAATATTAACTACTATATAAAACTACAAGACTCTTCAGTATTTTGTTGAAAAGTTCTATATAATATAATAATGAGGGTTTTGGTGAGGTAACCCCGCTCGCAAAGACTTTTGATGTAGAACTGTAACTTAGCAGGGGCTGTGGATCTGGAAGTTTCCAGGTCTGGAGGCGTTCGCTATGCCGTTGCTATGCCGAAGAGGAAGTTCAGATGGTCCGAGCTTCTAAGCTTCCTTTTCGAGCTGTCAAATGCAAGCGATAACGTTGGAGAAATCACTTTCTAGGCCTATGACAGTCCTAGATGATCTGGGCAAAGGGGCCATAGTCGTATTTCCTTTTGTCAAAGTCTCGACACTGTCATACAGTAACTAGTACTTCTCCGCACCAGATAACAGCCGAAAGGAGCTATGGTTATCCTGGCTGTAACTCGATCGGCCATGCAGCGCCAACGCCAACGCCCACGCCTGCTGTGGCCACCGCTGCAGCCGTCTATAAAGATCTACTCATCTCTTATGTCTCCGTCTTGTGTATTCCTGCCTTTGCCTTGCCACTCATAAATGCAAGGCGCTTTGTACGTCATACATCGCACCCATTGTCTGCGTTTAATTATTAATATCAAGACATAACCACTGATTGGACTCCCCCATCTGCCACAATGGGGAAAGCGAACATTGACGTCGAGGAGAAGAGGGTGGAGCTGGTTGACGTCGACGCTGCCCTCGATTACCTCAATCATGAAGATACGACGTTGATGTCAGAGGTTGATGAGAAGAAGCTGGTGCGCAAGATCGACTGGATGATCGTGCCGTTGCTTTTTCTGTGTTACTGCCTGCAGTTTCTGGACAAAACCCTGAGTATGCGCTCTTCCTTCCACCACACCGGCCTGCCATAGCTCCGTTCCGTGTAGCAGTCACACTGATACTCCGGGGTGATGTCCAGTCAACTACGCTGCAGTCATGGGTCTCCTCAAGGACACGCACATGAATACCAACCAGTACTCCGCTTTGGCTCTGGTGTTCTACGTCACGTACCTTGCCTTCGAGCTGCCGACCGGTTACTTGATGCAACGTTTTCCCACGGCCAAGTACTTGGGTGCCAACGTTATCCTCTGGGGTGTCTGCGTGACTCTTAATTGCGTATGCAAGAGCTTCGGGTCGTTGGTCGCGGTACGAGTGCTGTTGGGTATCTTCGAGTCTGCGGTTGCGCCGGCTTTGATCCTCATTACGGGCATGTGGTATAAGCGGAGCGAACAGCCAGCGGTACGAGGTCATTGCTCCCCTTCAATGGTCCCCATATACTGACGAATATTGTCAGAGAATCGGATTTTGGTATATCGGCACCGGTTGTGGCGTCATAATGTAGGAGCCATATCCGGCTCACTCTGTTCTTTTGATGCTAATACTCATCAGCGGTGCCCTCGCCTCTTTCGGATTCCAGCACTACACGTCCAAGATCTTCACTTCCTGGCAAATCCTTTTCTTGATCATGGGCCTTATCACCATCGTCGTCGGAATCTGCGTGGTGTTCTTCCTCCCTGACAACCCGATGAGCTCGCGCTTGACGCACGACGAGAAGATCTGGGCAATCGAGAGATTGAGGGGAAATCAGACGGGTATAGAGAACAAGCATTTCAAGACGAAGCAGGCGTGGGAATGCTTGAAGGACCCGCATACGTGGCTACTGAGTCTGATCACAATCTCGATGAGTGTGCCGAACGGAGCGATCAGCAGTTACCAAGCCACCATCATCAAGCAGTATGTAACCACTTTTCCAGCGATTCCCGTTTTACCGCTCTATCTGACGTTCCTCGTAGGTTCGGCTACACCTCCAAACAGACGGCGCTCCTCTCCATCCCCTCCGGCGTCATCGCCATCGTCTGCATCATCGGAGCGACCTGGGCCGCCGGCCGCTTCAACCAACGGGCGGTGTTCATCATCATGCTCCTCGCGCCCGGCATGATCGGCGGCTGCCTCATGGCCTTCCTCCCCAGGCACGCCAAAGTCGGCAAGCTCATCGGCAACTACATGACCAACTGCATCGGCGCCGCCCTCCCGCTCATCTACTCCTGGGTGGCGGCCAACTTCGCCGGCCACACGAAGAAAGTCACCATGAACGCCGTCCTGCTCATGAGTTTCTCTCTCGGCAACATCATCGGCCCCGAAACGTTCCAGAACAAGGACGCCCCCGAGTTCATCCCCGCCAAGATCACCATCGTCGTGACGACGCTGATCGCCATGGCTTTGACCGTCGTTCTTCGCATTATGTATGCGATGGAGAATAATAGGAGGGATCGGAAGCAGATCGGGCTTCAGCATCGGACTAATCAGGAGTTCTTGGACCTGACGGATCGGGAGAATGGAGAGTTTAGGGTATGTGTACCCTCTCTCTCGCCCACTGACTCGCTCTGGGAACCGCCCAACTGACATCCGCACAGTACATATTGTAGGCGACCGCAGGGTGTATCTTCTCACGCGAGGCCTTGAATCTCAAATATCGATCGGGGGCCCTGAATTGGGGCGGCGAACAATCCATCCATATGTGTATATGGCTATCTTCGTCCCCTCACACTATCTGCTACCTTCTTCCACATCTCCAACCCTCCCTGCCCATCCATGCACCCCCTCACTTCCCTTCCAGTCCTCCTTCCTCCCACCACCGAGAATGCAAACCACGCCACTCATACCGTCACCACCACCATACACCCCACTCTCACCTCCCGTATTTCCATTCCCTTCCCTACCGCGCCGCTCCTCCCGACCCCGTTGCCTGTCCGCTTCGCGGCGTCGGTGCGGTGCTCTGTACATGAATGCTTTCGTTCCCGCCTCGCCCCCTTTGCGAGCGACCCGGATTGACATGCCATGCCGCACCCATGCCGGAGAGGCACGGCCCCCGCACGCACCGAAACTCGGCGACCTGAGCCTGAGCTTAAGCCTGAGCCTGAGACTGAGCGCGTGCCGGATAGACTTACACACCTACCTGTACAGTAGAAGCTCGGGACCTGGACTCCCTGCCGGAGTGGGAGTAGGAGTTCCAGTCTGGAGCACAGGTCGAGGACAACGATCTGGGCTGAAGGGATGGGATGAAAACTACCTTAGGGTGTGGCATGAGCCTACCGTATCAGATCGATAGGGTAGCCTAAGTACGAGCTTGAAATGCACGCGGCGACAGCGCTTGATAAGTATACATTGTTCTCAATTTCGCATCTTCCGAAAGTCAGGAGACATGGGCTAGTAGTGTACACCGACAACGAACCGCGACGCCGAAAGGGGTTGTACAAGACGCAACGCAACGAGGAGCCAAAACGGGCTCTAGACAAAGCGCAGCGCGGCGCGGAGCAACGAAGAAATACAAGCAAGAAAGAAGCGAACCCCACTTCCCAGACTCCAGCGTACACGATATGACTGACGGACCCCAAAGTTCCGACCGCTGCTACCTTCTGTTCCCCCCCCTTTCCTTCCCCGTGATCGAGTCTCCGGAGCCGTCATCCTCGACCCTCGCCTTCGCTCCAGGCTCGCATCCCACCCATCACGGTAATCTACTCGAAATTATCCGACCGATCGACCCAGATGTCCTCCAACTCGGCGAAGTTCTGAAAGTGCAGCGGCCGGTGCTGTTCGCTGTAAAAAGGCTGCACCCAACAAACGATAACAAATAAGCCTCCCTCCTTCTTCAACACGACGCATCGATTCGACAAACAGACAGGAGGGTGTAAAGAAATAAGGAGTGGGAAAACATACCAAAGGCGTATCAATCTTAACCCAAACCGGCCTCTTCTCCACGCCTGCGAAACTGCTCCCCATAAAGCTATAATTCCACAAACCCCCTTGCTCCGGCACGAGGAAATAGCCACGGATCTTATCGCTGAGCAAGAGCTGGCACTTCTCGCCAAACGCCGTGGTCGAGAAGCCCTGCGGCTGGTCCGACGCCGAGTCCTTGTTCTCGGCGCCCCACTTGTACCCGGCGGGGGTGAGGCCCCACGCGGCGAGGGAGACGGAGCCGGGGGTGAAGGAGACGGTCATGGTGACTGTTTTCTTGTCCCAGGCGGGGTGGGCGTTCATGAGGCGGGCGTGGGAGGTGACGTCCATGGCGGTCATGTAGGGCGGCTCGTTGCCGGAGACGGTGTGGATGATGCCGAGGGGTTCGAGGGCGTTGAGGTAGTCGTGCTGTGGGAGGTGATGCGGCAGCTGCACGTCGCGCGTGTTGCCGACTTGTGGGATCATGACGATGGTACGGATCTCTTTGACTTGGTCGTTGTCCGGCGGCGAGCTGCCGTATAGGTAGCCGGCCACTTGGACCCGGAGGTCGGCGATGGTGATGAAGCGCTTGAGGATGTTCTTCGGCATGATGTAAGTGTAGTGGCCGTCTTCGCGGATGTCGTCGGAGGAGATGTATATGTTGTTGGCTCGGGTACGGAGGTTGGAGGTGGCGATGGCGCGGGTACGCCATTCCGTTTTGGACGCGAAGGATTGTTGCTCAAACTGTGAAGTGGTTGTAACAACAATGTCCTCCCCGTGAACATTCTGAGTTTTCGTGGTTACAGCGGTGAGTTGCTGCTGCTCTTGCTGCTGCTTCTCGATCTCTGCCGCTTGTTGCCGTTGCATCGAGGGTGCGCTGATTTCCATACCAAGGATAATGTCTCTGACTTCACTTTGTGTCAAGCTCGAAGTGTTGACGTTGTTCTTCTTGCCGTAGTCGTTCAATATCAAGTCACGAAGATCCCTCTCGACCTCGATCCATTTTTCATCAGTCAAAGTGGGCCATATGTGGTGGTCCTGGGTGATCACGGTCTTGTCCGGTCGTAAGAGGAGCTTTGTCTTATCTTGATTCACATGAAGGGCACGGAGGATCAAGATCAGTCTCGAAAACGCCGTATACGAGGACACTGACTTTAACCACTCATCGTATAGATTGAAGAGCACCATCTGTGGCTCTGTTGCTCGGAGAATCATGTCGCCCAATTTTTCCACCTTCATCGCAGCCTGGAATGGCAACTGAAGCTCCGAGGCACGAATGGAGATGTTTGGAAAGTCAAGCAGGTGGACTTCTAGCGGGTCAAGTAAACCTTTCCGAGTGACGATCAGCTGCTTCGGCTGCTCTTCCACAGGAAGCGACCGAATGAGCGCAGCTACTTCTTCCGCAGTCTTCCACTTGGCCAACTGACCCAAACGCTTCTGACCTGCCCAAACGCTAGTGTGGATAATCTTTAGGAAGAGCTGGCCAGTTCGAGGATTGAAGATGAAGATGGCACCATTGATTGGCTTGGTCGTCAGATTGCCTTCAAAGGTCTTGTGGATTGTGACTCGGTAAACATTTGTATCGTCTATGAAGAGTTGAATCTGATTGCTGAATAGCTCCGAGTAGTTCTGGGAGTTCAAGAACTCTTGGTTACTCTCGGAGGCATAGAGCTGAAGACCTTTCCTGATACGCTCCCTCAAGACGTAAAGGGCTGGGTTTGCCTTCATGACCTTCGCCATTGCTTGCTGTATGAGCGTCTTCAAGCCAAGGAAGTATTGCCCATACGCAGAGTAGAGATTGTAGGCAAGATCGATGCCAATCATCAGACCAGTAGCAGACGGGTAGATACTCATGCTGTCTGTAGTGTAGTCGAGGTACTTGGCACGAACATATCTTTCAATATCGTGAGAGTCGTAGTCGCCGTAGCGAAGTTGTACGTCAATCCAGAACTTATTGGTTGTAGTAGGCTCAATCACGTCCTTGGTGTCAAAGAGGAGTGAGGGTCTCGTTACGTTCCACTTGTGACTCGCGAAAAGTAAGATATCCGCACAGGAGCTATTCATTTTGTAGGATTTTCTGGGATGGATGGTCTCTTTCTGCACTGTTTCGATGCCCAAAGACTCAAGCTCTTGATCAAACACCTGGCACAAATCCATCACAACAGACTCGTGAATCTTCTGCCATAGATGGGCTCGGAATATCTGAATCAGTGAGATCTTCAAAGTCGGAATTTTCCCGTGAAGGAAAATACCAGTCAGATCAAGCTGAACCTGGAACCCGACATACACATTTGCACGGTTGATAGTTGGAGACCACCAGAGGGTGAACCGACGATTGGGGATCTGGTTGAGACCGGATCGTTGAGCATTTGTGAGCTTCTTGAACTTCATCGATTCTTCAAAACCTGAAGCCTTCTCCCAAAAAAGCCCTTCCCAGGATGGGAACGCAGTGGCCTTGAAGAGCGTGTGTTCGAGGATGGTCTCCACACCACCTAGAGCCTGGATAACATCCGTCCTGTAAGCGTTCAAATTCCACAGCTTGCCATCGTGTCTTTGACTGGTCCACCAGAATGGATTACTCTTCATAAGCTGGTAGGTCTTAAACTCCGTTCTAGCCCTAAAGCCTTTATCGAAGCTGAGAGTGCTCCTATCCTTCTGGAAAAGTGTGTTAATACGTGGCAGGCCTCGGTCCCAGCTGTCTTCAAGGTCTTCAAGAGTTAATCTTCGATTCTGCTGGTTGGCCTCTTGTCGTTTCTGAGAATATTCCGTCCAGACACGCTGCGAATCTATGAACTCTGCTTCCCATGGGATGATGTATCGGAAAATATTGGGGATCAGTGTATCCTCGTCATGAGTCATACCAGCCCGATAATGCGTGACCCCAGTGTCCGTTTGCTTGGACCACCTCTTGTCGCTTGTTGGGATTAAGATGTGAGATCCAGAGATCATGCCCAGCCCACCAAGCTCCTTTGGCGTATAAAATACAGCTGGTGGAAACCTCGACGGCATCTTGGAGTTCAGCCCAATCTTGACTCTCGTCTGTATCTTAGTCTCACACTTGACGATTGTATCAAGTAGATTGACTGTCGATACAGCCGCCTCCCTATAATAGGTGAACAAAGCGATCAGGCTAGTGTTCCACTTGTTTGCGATCTTGGTGAACGTAGTAGAACCAGAAGACATCAGTATCTGTCGAATGCGATTATTGAACTTTTGAATATCTTCCTCCGTGACTTGTAGGAATGCATGAGCAGTCCGCTCCTTGGTACTGTTGTCGACCAGAGACCACACGCTATCCTTGACTGGAAACTCATCGTTTTGATTGCGGATCTTCGGCAGGATACGAACCTCGAAGCCACACATCGAAAACAAAAGATTGGGGTTATCTCTGCTGTAAACACTGGCAAAGGTGTCGTCCCATTCAATCGTCGTGATAGATCTTGGCAGCCTGTTCTTCAGATCCCAGAAGACTGCACGGCCCAGGTTAACATCGTGTCTCATGAGTCTCATCCTGGAGTCTCTGGGCCAACACTTCTTGTTGCGGTAACCGATGACGTTCTCGAAGTTCGGATCTGGCTGCTCGGTCAAAAACCGCTGGATCAGATCCCTCGACTCATCCGCCGTGAATCTTAGGAAGACCCAGATGCGATCGATATATCGTGTGTACAGCCTAATGGGATGTCGCGTTTCGGTTGCACGGTCTCTGAACTGCAAGAAGTCATTGGGGCTTTGCGGTGGGCCCGCGATCTCGCTGGCGCGCTGCAGGCCAAGTAGTAGCAGATCGATAACGAGCCCGTAATACTGGAAGACGAAGGCGGAAAATTGTAGCCCTCGAATCATACCATAGCTATTAGTGTGATTCATGTCCTTATAATTAAGTAGGACGTTGTTCTTCGAGGTGATGTAATCCGCAAGATTGTGGTCCATGATAAGACGGAGCAATCTGTTGAGCAGTGTCAAGTCAATCTTTTCATACACTTTTGAAAGTTGAGTCTCGATCATGACATTGCATTCTCCGTCAGCAGTTTCCCACACCCCTCCGAGGTTGTTGATACCCTGAGCCCATTTGTAAGTCAGGAGAGGCGGTACCTCGGAGTCTGAGGGCTTGATCCATGCCGGGAAGAGGTGACGTTGATCTGCTAGGTACCACAGGTACTGATCGAGGTACGCGTCGGTAATCTTCTCGACTGGTTCGATATCGTAGACAGGATTGATGCTGCTATAGTTGTCGTTCATATCTATGCCCACCTCTTTGAAAGCTCGTTGGGTAAGCAAGAATCTCTTGATTCTTGCGAGTGTTGTTCCGGGAGAGTCGTACGCTTGCTCGATGAGCGCAAGTTCTTCACGCTGACTCTGGTTGAGGCGGCCCTTCACCGAATACGCTTCACGTAAACGTTCCAGAGCTAGGATGAGGATCTTGGTGTCATGCTTGTACGAGACGCTAGGGAATGGGATCGGTGAGAACTTTCTAGATTCCAGCCAATGAACAGTCGTCGTATAGATGGCAACAGCTTCTTCTGATGAAACATATGGCCCGTCTTTCATGTAGTTGTGCTGTCTCTCCTGCTCAGCTTTGAGCCACAGACGAGTTAATCGACCAAGATTCTTCTTCGCGACTGTTTTGTCTACCGTAGCACCACGTCGTATGCGCTCCCGATTGTAGTGAGCTACTGAGATCCACCAATCTGCTTTACTCTTGACATAACGCAAAATGATGTTCTCGATAGGTGCGGGCAGCCCGGGCACCTTCCATGGGATGTTGCTTTTCCAACACCTCCAAGCCTCGGAGAGATGTTGCAGTACCGTGTTGACCTTGTTCTGCTTGATGCCTTCCGGCATCATATCCATTAGGTCAGCCATAACTGAAGCTCGAAGCTCCAAATCGAAGTGTGATTCGACCCTTTGTTTCGTTACGGTCTTCGCCACACCCTTGCTATGCCGTCCCTCGAACTGGCGTGATAGTAGGTTTCCAAGCCATCGCTCCAGAAGAGGAATGATGCCGCGAAGGAAGAACAGCCACACTCTCCACGCTGGTGCCCAGAAACCACACCCTGGACCTTTGCCGACTGGACCAGAATTGAACCGGTAGTAGATGAGATGCTTCAAGTCCTTGCAAGACCGAATCTGGTGCATGAGCTTGTACTTATACCGGTACATACCCGTCAGTTGACCAACATGGTTAAAGGCGTAGAGGATGCCATCAGCCAGCTGAAAGGCATCTATATTGCCAAGACGGTACTGCACTTGCGCATCCACTATCAACTTCGTTAAACGCAGGATTTCTCGCATGAGGTGGAAGGCATTTCCGAATCGTGACTTCTTTCGTTCTTTGGTGGTCAGCGTCTTGACAGGCTTCAGGTTGAAGTTGTAATCAAGATGCAAATAAGTCAAGTTTTTGCGGTGGATGAGAAGGTTCAACATGTTGAAGCCCTGTCTACAGACCTGGAGACCCGCTTCAACCCAGTCGATGGTGGTCTGCTGAAAGAATTTCGTCCCTTTCAGCGAAGTCAACAGACTCTGCTTGCTCTGAGCCTTCGGCTTCTTCTTGTGCAGTTCGTTCAAGACATAAGTTTTGAGCAGCTTCTGATATGATACCCGAACCTTGACGGGTTGACCTTGCGGACAGTGCTCCAAGTACCACTGCTTAACCAAAGGTACATCTTGAGCGCGCACCATTTTCCCGGACCGACGGTCGAATGGATATGGTGCCCACCACAAAGCAATCGCTGACGCTGTTTCGCTGGTATAGAGTTCCTCGTCTGCCATGAATGGTTCAACATTGCCTGGCAGCGTAAAGCCTTCGTCTTCATTGTTACCGTACCCAAAGATCTCATCCTCATGGCTAATAGTGATATTCTTCGGCGCCACAGATCGTGACGAGATCGGGTTGATGACCGGATCGAAATAGAACGCAGGTAAACTTGGGTCTTCGGCTCGAACATAGACGACCTGGGGATAGGAGTACCAAGATAGTTTCACGCTCCTTGGTAATGAGTTATAAAGGAACGGAAACGCAACGCGGTATTCTGTTCTGATGGGCGCGCGGAAAATGATTCGGTCGATGGCATTGAATTCACCGAAGTCTTCATCGTTGGGATCAACGTCTTTGTACAAAGGCTCAAACCTCGGACCCCCTGGTATAGCCACGTTGAGGGCTTTGGCGGTGAGGAAGCTGCTGAGATCGAACATATGAAAGTAGTTTTTGTCGACGAGATCGCTCAGTAACTGATGACTTAGCCGGTAAAGCGTCGCCATCTGAGGTAATGTGAGATTCCACTCCTTGTAGCTGGGTCCGTTGACATGGGGTGTGTCTAGTAGCTGCCGATGTTCGTAGAACCATTCAACAACAGGTCCATCTTCCGCTTCATCCAACTCCATCTGAATCGGTTCCAATGGCTCCACATCCTCGATATTCTCCGACCAAGATAGTGGAGGTTCCTCGTCATCGAATGGAGGAAATCTCATCCTCTTGAAGTGTCTTCTATCGCTCTTCTCCCGTCTCATACACACCCACATGGTCGCCCACTGGGCATGAAACACCGGCTCGATGACTCTGGGAATCTCGTTGACTAGCGTCAAACAGCCGTTGACGTGGTAGAGCACCTTGACCTCCCTAGCCGATTCCCACGGCATCGGCATGTTTTCCAAGAGTTTCAGAACCGCATGAGGCATGAATTTCAACGCCCCAAGATAGCTTCTCTTATCGCTACTAAACTTCTTCTGTGAAACATCCCCGATATCCTTCACGATCTTTCGTAAATGTTCAGGAGGCATATCCGCTTTCCGGGTTTCAACAAAGCCTCCCTTGCGCTTTTCTCCGAAGCGATTGCGCTGTGACCGTAGCCATTCCTTCTTCTTCTGAGCAAACTTGGCGACCTGAGGATCTGCTGGCGGTCGATAGCCCGGTGGCGGGGGCGCCAGGGGCATACCTGGAGGAGCTGATGCTCCCCATCCGGGTGGCGGTGGGGGTAGTTGTGAAGCCATGGTGAAAGGACGAGAAGTATGAACGATCGCTATCAAGTCTTGATGAGCTACAAGCGCGGCTTCCTACACTGCACCACGCATGGAAAGTAGAGCAAAGGCCCAAAGGAGAGACTGAATAGAAGGTAACGTTACAGTACTTCGCGTTGAATCAAATCCGTGTCGTGCATCCAAAAAGTGGAGCTCCTGGTACGAAGTTACAGATATTGAGCCTAGTGGCTAATTTAGTGTTAACGAGGCTCAACTTAGTGTTCGGGTTTTCACGTGACCCACACAGTATCAGAAGCGAATTTCACACTACAACAGCAATAATTGAGCAGCCCAATCAATCCTTCCACGGGCAATCGAAATCACGACACAATGCCTGACACAAGATTGACCTACGTAAGTTCAAACTCTTGTAGCCCTGTCGTGCGTGCGAATGCTGATTTTGATATCCACAGCGGCGGAGGAATCCGTAAGTCTTACTACGCTGCGCGTCCTTCGAAGCCATCAACTCGACAAAGCCACGGAATTGCCAGTTTACAGTGGCTTACTTCGTCTCTAACAGGTATAACACACGCTCCAACAAAGTCCGCGTTATCAAGACACCAGGCGGCAAATTACGATACCTACACATCAAGAAGAAGGGTAGCCCACCGAAGTGTGGAGATTGTGGTATCAAGTTGCCAGGAGTGAGTTTCTCTACCGCTTTCTATTTGCGAAGCACGCTCTTTTGTAGCTGTAACATCGCGGAAATTCAAGAGGTACAAGCGTTGGCCGAGACCAAAGGAAGCACGAAGAGCGACGAGGTCGTGGGCACTTGGATCACGATCAGATTGGCCTTTCGAAGTCCTGCTTCGGATTCTCTTTGGTCCTCCTCAGATTTGATGGCGTGGAAACTGCAGAACTTATGGAACACTTTCGAGTAGCTCTGCGGTTGCTAATGTCTGTCTGTGTTCCTGTTAGATTCCAGCCCTTCGACCTCGCGAGTATGCTCAGATCTCCAGACCAAAGAAGACCGTTCAACGTGCCTACGGAGGATCGAGATGTTCGAACTGTGTTAAAGATCGGGTTGTCCGGGCGTTTTTGATTGAGGAGCAGAAGATTGTGAAGAAGGTGCTGAAGGAGTCGCAGCAGAAGAAGAGATAGATCACCGAGTGGAGCTTTGATACTTCTGTGAGCAGGGTCTGATGGTTTTTCTTGCTTGCATGGCTCGGGAATATGTATGCAGACAATCGAAGACGGTTACCTCTAGTCATTGGTCTTGCTTCGGAAGATGTGCGGTTATTCCGGTGCATGTGCAGCAAAAGTGGTTCGCCTGCGCTTGACTGACATCGGACTGGGAAACACATCGTCGAGACTTCTCTTGAGAACTGCAATATCTGCTTCTAGCAAGTACAATGAATCGTATTTCTCTCAATGGGGTTCACTATGTCGCTCAAACTAAGAATATGGGTACTCATAGCAACTTGTGCACAAGTTTATCAGTATCTTTCGCTTCTCACGAGTCTGATTGTTGACCACTGTCTCTAAGCCCCAGAGCTACCCATTCACCCATAAGCGTCTTCTCGCTGCTCGTGGTCATCCATTTCTCATCCCAATCCTCTTTATCGAGTTCTGCCCACTTCTTGCCCTCCAGCCAAGTCTGAGCCAACGTCTTTCGTCTTACTTTGAAGAATCCCGAAGTCGGCTCAAGCAAGATCTTCCTCCCCTATTCCGCCCAGAGACTATGCGGCGGCTTAATTTCTCCTTTCAAAATAGACACCAACCCTCATACGGATCGGCATGCATGACTCTGTGCGCCTTCCCGCCTGGCGTTCTACCAGCTGGTGATGACTAGGGTTGAGCACCCACATCCTCAGGAGTTACCCCTGGGCAGCAGAAGCGGTGGGGATGTTCCAATATCTGCCTATTGTTGGAGCTGTTTGGAGGTGAGGCGCAGGAAAGTGGATGTGGAGGCGCTTCTCGGATTACTCTTAAGTTGAGCGTTTGCTTAGGTTGGGCGTCAGGTAGCGAGTCTTTAGCCATGATGCCCTCGGAAACACATATGCAGGCTATCAGTTTCGACGTCTTGGACATACTGTTCCTTGCAAGATTTGAGATATCTCAGCGCGGTTATGAAGTCCAGTCGCTGCTTGTGCACCTGCCCGTTGACTGTCACCAAGTCGAAATACCTAAAGCTATCGAGCTCGCTGATAGCTAGGTAGTCCGCGCTCACCTGATGCTCACGGGTGGATGTTCGGAGTGTTGCAAATGAGTGAACAACACTAAAGAGGGCCATTTAGAAAGCCAGTTGATGCAAAAGAGACAAGACTGGTCATATCCAGACGGATGGCTGCAGAACACTCGTACTTATCATAACCCGTGAAGGCCTTCCCAAAGATTCGACCCCTGGATTGCAGCTGCGATGAATCATGGGGCAACCTCGTGCAAGAGACTCAGTGGCTATCAAGGGAGACTCGCTCGAGTTGTTTATGTCTCCACCGCGGAAGATGGAGTAGATATCTGCATAGTAAGATGCTCTTGGTATCGTAGAACAGCCCTAAACGCGTATTTCTTTCTCTTAGGAGTATGATGATCATATGCTTGGAAATGTGTCAAGACATATTGGAACTCTTCGGAAGAACACATGTGGAATATTTGATCTCTTCTAGACAAAGTAGCATCAGACACGAAAGGCTTGGGTGAAAGACACCTCATGGACCATCGACTAGAAGGATTTAACGCTTACGTAAGACCAAGGGCAGCCTTCCGAGTTGCTGCAAAGACGCACTGTCCGCATCATGGCTTCCTGTTGTGTAACGGCACACTGGAGTCCATGAAACCCACTTTAAAATATGGATGAAGCACATGACCGAGCACAGCGTGGTGATCGATCTCTACCCAGAGTCCTCATGTGTTACAATGTCTATCCCAAAGAAGAAGGACATGCAAGGACTCTTCATCTGATCTGCAGTTGCCTTACGCACGAGTAGCCTGCTGTGGCCGGAGATCCATTTATATATTACCAGGTTGAGGGCTGTTCTTTCAGCACATATTTGCAGTATTGTACATGATTTTCTTGAAAGATCATGCGGCTTTCAATTTTCTTCTCCACTGTTCTCCTTGTGGCAAGCAGTTTGCAGCGGTGCTCTGCTCTGATTCTCCCCCGCCGCAATGCAACTTGCCAGAAGACGAGGGTTGCCATCCTGTGATTGAGTGTTTACCTAGCTGTTCCATACCATCGTACTGACAGTTCCTACAGCGGTGCCGGTACGGCTGGTATAACAGCTGCTGTAAGTTTAATCTGACGCTAATCCTCCGGCGGCGAGTTGATGGCCAGTTTAGCAAGCTCTCTCAAATCACTCGGTGACAGATTTTGTGATTCTCGAGTACAACGGAGATATTGGTGGCCGGGTTGCCCATACGACCTTCGGGGCGAAACCAGATGGGACACCCTATGTCGTTGAGCTCGGCGCAAACTGGGTACGTGAGAACCAGGGCTACCAGACAATCGATATCTATCCCTAACAGGCTTGGAATAGGTGCAAGGTCTCGTAACCGGTGATGGACCAGAAAACCCCGTATGGGCCTTGGTAAATTGCAGGACGCTCGGCTTCGACTTTCCAAGGGTACTTACAAACTCTAGGCTCAGCTGAACAACCTTACAAATACTGTAAGAACCGGTGCCTGGGCGAAATCCTAGTTTTCTGATCTGATTTATCTTCTAAGTATTCAAATTATTCCTCCATCCAGACGTTCAACGAGAGTGGTGCAACCGACTTCACTTCTCTCAACAGCGACTATCAGACTGCTTACTCGACTCTTGAGCAAGATGCTGGATACATCCTCAAGGAAAATTTACAGGATCGTAGTGTCCGTGCAGGACTAACGTTGGCTGGCTGGAAGCCAAAGAGGAACATGGAGGCGCAGGCAGTCGAATGGATGAACTTGGACTTTGAATACGCTTCTACTCCGGTAACTAGTCGAGACACCTCGACTAACAGGGCTAACTAACGTTGGTTCGACTACAGGAGCGGAGCTCAGAGGTCTTTGCTGTTGTGAACTACGTATAGTGTCTGACTCCACCAGACAACGACGAGCTAACCGGTGTGGCCCAAGAACACAACCTTTTATCAATTCTCAAACGCCAACAACTACGTTTACGATCAGAGAGGCTTCAATGCCTTTATCAAGGGAGAAGCATCAACGTTTTTGGCTGTCGACGACAGGCGGCTGCGGCTCAATACAATTGTCACGAACGTTACGTGGAGTGCTAAAGGTGTCACGGTTTATAACAAGGATGGCAGCTGCATCGATGCAGACTATGCCATCTGCACTTTCTCGTGAGTATCTTGTTGAGAGGCAGTGCAGAAATGTAGTGACTGAGCTGTGCAGGCTTGGGGTTTTGCAGAATGATGCTGTCACGTTCGATCCGGAGCTGCCTACCTGGAAGCAAGAGGGCATTGCAACATTCTCAATGGCTACCTACACCAAGATCTTTCTTCAATTCCCTGCTGATAGGGTCTTCTGGAATACGTCCTACCAATTCTTCCTTTACGCTGATCCCAAAGAGCGTGGTTATTACCCTATCTGGCAATCCCTCGACGGGCCAGGCTTCCTTGAGGGCTCTGGCATCCTTTTCGTAACGGTCGTTCAGGAGCAAAGCTACCGCGTTGAAAAGCAGACTGATGAACAGACCAAGGAAGAAGTTTTAGCTGTCTTAAGAGATATGTTCGGCGCAGAGAACGTCCCAGAGCCGACTGCATTCATGTACCCGCGCTGGAGTCTTGAACCTTGGGCTTATGGCAGCTACTCGAACTGGCCACCCGGGACAACGCTCGAGATGCACCAAAACCTACGAGCTAACGTGGGAAGACTGTATTTCGCCGGTGAAGCCACAAGTAGCGAGTACTACGGCTTTCTTCAGGGTGCGTGGTTTGAGGGACAGGCGGCTGGATCGTTGATTGCCGGCTGCTTAGCTGGCTATTGCACGGGTGAAACCAAGTACGAAGTCTTGCATGGGACAACGAACTACTCTGAATTTGACCTTGCCAATGGCTGGCAAGTGACGAGCTTCCAGACCAATGGCTTGTAAGGAGGATTAGGAAACGCGTACTACCCTGGATGATGGCAATGCAGCAAACTCTCGAAGGGTCCTTCACACCAGACCGCCTCGAATGTTATTAGAGGCATAGTGAAACTTGATGTACCCTGTTTCCAGTTGCCTAGCTGCTTAGTATGTAGATCGCATATTCTAATAATTTGCTTGCGTTTGGCTTCCCTGTCCTAGTATTAGCCCACATCTTGCTGTGAGCGAGCTGAGCCTCAGTCCGCCAAATAAAACGATTTCTTCCATTGATTATCAACATGTTTTGCTCCCCAGACTCCATCTAACAGAAGAGTTGAATGATAAACCTTACAAAGGGCAGAGACCTAGAGCTAGTAGAGTGTGGAGAGTACAATAGTGCCGGCTGTAACCGACGGTCTTATCGTTATCGGTTACTCAAGTCCTTTGACCGGTCAATTATACCTGGTACTTATATCAAAATACAATATTATTAATATCACACACTCGCCAGCGAACATCATGAACTCGAGTGGCAGAGGAGTATCTTAGAATCAAGGTATCTAGGTCATTATCTGCATGGAACCGGTGTTTGAAGTGCACCCATTCCTTAGTATCAAACCACTTTGCCCTAAAGATGGAGATGCCGGCGATGGGTTGATCTTGCTCTGAGATGACACGGTCGAACTTGATTTGGAGTATTCGGTTCTAAAGTCTTGATTGACATTGGTCAGAATTCTTGTGTTACAACCGACCTTAGTGCTGAGGGGGGTGGACTACTGTTAGAAGTCAGAGCAAAGATGCCGGACCCGTTGCAAACCCCAGATAACTTAGAGAAGGGGCAGGCAGTAACCGGGCCGTCGCTTGATGCAGTCGACGAAGCTCAGGAGCACGAATCAATTGCCCGAACTGAGCCGACGACCCTGGCTGGGAAGGTGGGTAGACAGGTCAAGAGAGTCGAGCAGCTCTTGGTTGCATACAATCTCGAGGCACGCGGTATACAGAGGGTCGAAGCACACGAGCGGCACGCTGTCGGATGGAAAGACTATCTTCAAGTCTTTCTTCTATGGCTATCCGTCAATCTGGCGGCGATCAACATCACGCTCGGCATGCTGGCACCGACTCTCTACGGCCTTAGCTTTCTAGATGCATCGTTGTGTGCGGTGTTCGGATCCATTGTTGGCAGCATACCAGTTGCTTGGATTGCCACTTGGGGCCCCATCTCTGGGAATCGCACTCTGGTGAGGAAGCTCACCCGTACTGTTCTACCAAAGACTGTAGTGTTAAGCCCAGACCGGCAGATATTCGCCCGCTATACGATGGGGTGGTGGCCGAGCAAATTGGTGGTTCTGTTGAATATCATCCTCCTCCTGGGTTACGCCTTGATTGATTGCGTCGTCGCTGGCCAGATCTTGTCTGCCGTTTCCCCGGACGGTAGTATGTCTGTCGTTGTCGGTAACGTGCAGAGGTACACCTATGATTATACGATTAAGTTCTAAAGATTGACTTAGGGATCATCATTGTCGCTGTTATCACCTGGGTAGTCACTACCTTTGGCATACAGATCTTCCATCAATATGAACGGTAGGCTGTAAATGCATGGGGTTGTCGTCAACGAAGCTGACATCGTCGAGATTTGCTTTTCTCCCTCAAATAATCGTTTTGAGCATTTTATTCGGTGTCTCCGCCTCAAACTATAACCTTAGTGCGCCATCACAGGGTGACTCTAGAACTGTTGCAGGGAACAGGTGTGATATGACTTCACTCTTTCCTACTAGATCTATATTTGACTTCACCTAGACTTTCTTTCTTCTCGCTCTGCCTTAGCACCGCCATCGCCTACGGAGGAATCGCAGCCGACTTCTTCGTCTACTACCCCGAGTCGACATCCCCCTGGAAGGTCTTCAGTCTCTGCCTGCTCGGCCTCAGCGTCTCCTTCACGTACACGCTCGTCCTCGGCATCGGCCTGGCCACCGGCGTAGCCACAAACATGGCTTACGCCTCCGCATTCAAGGCCGGCGGCCAAGGCGCCCTGCTCGTCGAAGGCTTCAGCTCGCTGCACGGCTTCGGCAAATTCTGCGCCGTCGTCGTCGCCCTCGGCCTCGTCGCCAACATCATCCCCCCCACCTACTCGTCCGGCGTCGACTTCCAGATCCTCGGCCGCTACGCCGCCAAGGTGCCCCGCTTCATCTGGAACACCTTCGGCGTCGTCGTCTATACCGTCTGCGCCCTCGCCGGCCGCGATTCGTTGGGCGCCATCTTCACCAACTTCTTGGCCCTCATGGGCTACTGGGTCGCCATCTGGATCGCCATCACGCTGGAAGAGCATTATATCTTCCGTCGCCATAGGGGCTACATCTGGACTGTGTGGGACGATCGCTCTAAGCTGCCTATTGGCGCTGGGGCGCTGGTGGCCTTCCTGGTGGGCTGGGTGGGTGCCATATTGTGTATGGCGCAATATTGGTATACTGGACCCATCGCCAGGACCGTGGGCGACAATGGTGCTGATGTAGGTTTCGAATCTTCGTTATTGAATAACTCAACCCCACTCTGACATCGTGCTGCAGATGGGCAATTACGTTGGCTTCACGTGGGCTGCGCTCGTCTATCCCCCGCTGCGGTATCTTGAACTGAAGCGGTTTGAGCGCTGAGCGATGTTGTTCAGGACCGAGTGCAAGGCCATACAAAACCTGAAGTGCTGGGGGAAAGTCCAGGGGATCGGGCTGATATGTGCGAAATGTGTTGTAAAACCCAATGGAAATGTAGCACGTCAATATCTAGGAGTATTTGGATTGTCAGGTGAACAAGTATAACATATAGATATAACTATGTTACACATCAGCTCAAACACCGTGTGAGTTTACACCGAACACCGAACTGAGATATCCAAGGCTATATATTGTTGCTGTATATATGTAATGCTGGACACGGACACACCCACACCATAGACTTGGATCCGCCGCCGTCTTTACGCCGGCTTCCACTCGAAATGATGCTTCCCCTTCACCGGTTTCCCCGCCGGCTCAGACGTCAAATCGAACATGTGCTTCCCGAAATAATCCAGCTCCGCCTCATAGAACTTTGTCGGCAAGACAGTGTCAGCCGAGAACTTCAAATACTCCAGCGTGGCGCTCAAGCTGGGGATGACCGCATTCGACTCGACGCCCCTGGTCACGACCTTCCTCAGCGACGGAAAGCCGTGCTTCAGCTCATGCGCGACACGGTCGTTATACAGCAGATTACGGTCCTCCGCCTTCCCGTCGTGCTTCCAGACCTCCTCGAGCATGTCGGCGATATAGTCAGCCTGGATGATGCAGCCGGCGCGCCAGACCTGGACGACGGTGGCGAAGTCGATGCACCATTTGTTCTCGCGGTCGGCGACGTCGATAACGTTCATGCCCTGCACGAAGGAGGCCAGGCACGCGACGTAGGTGGCGACGCGCAGGTCCTCGAGGAAGCCGTGGCGCTCCTCGGCGTCGGTGAGGTGGAGTTTCTCGGGCGGGAAGGAGCCATCAAGGGTGTCTTTGACGCGCAGGCGTTGGGCGCGGTCCGCCGAGGCGATGCGGATGAAGTGCGCGGCGGCGAGGGTGGGGGCGGGGATGTGCAGCCGTACGGCTTCCGTGTTGGACCAGACGCCGGTGCCTTCGGAGCCGTCGACGTCCTGGACGACTTTGTCTTGCACGTAGCCGAGGACGTGGTGGCCGCTCTGGTCTTTCTGCTTGTTGATTTGCGCGCCGATGTCGATGAGGAATGTACCTCTCTGGTAGCATGGTCAGTGATTGTAATTTTGTGCGCCGCAGGACAGAGATCAGCTAGGTACCAGTTCGCCTTCCGAGTTCCACTTCGCGAATACGTCGCCTATCTCGTCGTATGACATGTTCAGACCGTGGTTCATGATCTGCCATGCCTCCGCGATGGCGCTCATCATGCCGTGTTCGATACCGTTGTGGATCATCTTGACGTAATGGCCCGCTCCACCTAACCCAACTTTCCCTACACAAGGTCTCCCCTTCCCGTCTTTGGCTGCCACCTTCTGGAGCAAGGGCATGATCAAATCGATGGCCTTTTCGTCTCCGCCGGGACACATGGAAGGGCCTCGCCGTGCAGATTGATAGCCACCCGAAACTCCCATACCGACGTAGTGCACGCCCTGGGCGATGAGCTTCCCTTGCCTCCGCTGCGTATTGTTCCAATCCTCATTCGCGGCATCGATGATAATGTCACCTCGTTCCAGATACGGATGCAGGCCTTCGATGACCGTGTCGCCGACGCTGCCGTGCGGCAGCGAGAAGACGAAGACCTTGGGTGAATCCAAGTTTTTGCACAGATCGTCATACGACTCATATTTCTCGAGCTTGTCTTGCAGTCCTTGCTTCTTGCCGCTCTCGAGCACGGAGTTGACGATTTCTTCGGACGGGTCGTTGAGGAGGACGGTCACGTCGTGCTCGGCAAACAGAAGCGCCATGCCGCCACCCATGCTACCGCAGCCGATCATGGCGAGCTGGTGCATCCATCGAATGAGTGATCGCTAATGTTATAGAAAGGGGGAGTAACGTCGGTGAGCCTACCTTTTTGATATCGAGCTGGTCCGCCATGGCGATCGTTTGATTTCTTAACGATTTGACAGGAATTGCTTGAGCTACGGTGGTGAATAAAGATGTGAATTCTTCACCGAGTTCAAGTTGCCCACCATATGAGATATCTACATCGCAAAGGTGGTCGAGCTGATTTGGTCAAGGGAAAGTGACGTCGCTTCCGAAGGGTGTCTATTCGTAGATCGGAACAAGCTTTCCGGATCGACATCATGTTGAACAGGAACGAGCCTCGTTGGCAAAGGCGGAGTCGAAGTCGAAGATACGAGTTTAATAATAATGTACTCGACGTTACAGCACCTTAGTGGCTTGAAAGAACAAGGGCTTCATTACGTATGACGCTAGTCGGGCCGTGAATCGTCCCAGAATGTTTACTACCTATTACCTACCTAGAGTTACCTACCTTAGTACTGTACAGTTGCTGTTGCGCCTCAAGATGCTGCTCAACGTCTGAAGCCGTTCCAATTCGCCAAAACTCTACATTAGCTGTCATGGGTTGTTTCAGAAGGTGGCGTATCTTGATGTTCTTCCTCTTCCTGACTCTGATCGCCAGACCGAGCCCAATCCTCCAAGGGTTCGCGAACGATTGTTGGAGAGGTGGCCGGATCATGTTTATCGTCGTCGTCCACCGGCCTTGGTTCGACAGGGCTGAGGGATTTCTCCACTCCTGGATCATCCGAGAATACGACCGATTTTCTTGAGCCTGGCCTGCTGACTTCCTCCAAGACGTCTCCGCTCCATGGCTTGCATTCCTTCACCGTCTCTCCACACCTCAGACATATCCAACCTTCACCTTCTTCAGCCTCTAATCGTTGCGCCAAACATACGAAACAGTATATGCAACCACAAGGTATCGTTTCGTAAGGGTTTGTAACGTCGGTCTGCGCCGAGCCAATAACGCCGCCGGATGAGCCCGAAATAGTCAATATTTCATTCTCTGATGGAGTCGTAGGATTCTGATCTTGATAGCATATGGCGCATGTTCGCTCGGGCAGGAATGCCAGTTCGCCGCCAATCTTCAGATCTCCTTCATCCGCTATATCGCTTCGTCTGAGTAATGTTTTCGTCTTCCGCCACGCTCTTGCTAACCAGCGACGCCAACGGCTGATGCCCACCAAGGGAAGGAGGAATAGTAGAAACTCGGTGAAGGCATGCCACACAAGCTGGCGATTGAGGTATTCGAAAGACACCTCACGACTTATTTGACTCGAAGGCGGTACAAGTCGCAGTCGAAGTATCCGATCAATGAGCGTTCGGTACCGACCATCAACAAGAAATACCAAGAAAGAAGCAAATGCAGCAACGGAATGTGTTGTCGTTATGGTGGAGCTTAATCGAGAGAGCAGCCGCACTCTAGCTGTAGGCTACGCCAATCAGTACCTGAAACTAAACAGCAAAGTTTCACTTCATACCTCATTGTAGCCTCCTTCCTGATCTACGAGCCAATCTTCCCACTTGTTCCAGACATAACGACCTCCTACAGTGAAAAGTCCGTAAAGTGACTTCTGCCACCGCGTTGGTGGAACATGACTTGAACTTTGTTTCCTCGCATCTGTGTATCTCAGGTTTTGTAACGCGGCGCCGTAGGTAGCATCATGGTCCCATATCGTAAGCTTGAACAGCACAGCGCGGAGGCCAAGGAGGATCTCTGAAGACCATTCGTCTCGCATATGTGTCTAGCTATAGTTCAGTTGAACCTCCAGGCAGCTTGGCAAGGGTATCAGCATACGCCAAAGTATTTCAAAGCTTCTCCAACCTGGGCCTTGAGTAGGTCCAGTAGCTCTTCATCCAACAATTCAGCATCGACCTGTCCAACTCTGAAGGCCGGTCTTGTGCCTTCACGCCCCTTGATGCTGCTCCAGCCTTGCAAGCCTGCCCGTCCAACCCCTCCGAAGGGAAATGGCAGCCGATTCACGGTAGCTGAAGTGTATGAGTGCTGTTGTTCCGCAGCTCTTGCCTGAGCTTCGGCATCTCTGAGTCGCCGCCGCGCTAGGACACGTTGTTGCGCCAGAGAGAAATCCGCAGATGTCATCGCGGCAGCATGCTGAGTTTAGTCTGTGGCTTCGACATCGTTGGGGATTCTAAACCGAGGTACTGCGGGCTAGCGACGGGAACTACGGCGTAAAGTAGTCCCTTACTCCGGATTCCGGGGACATTTTTGGTGTTGATTCACCCACCAATGATGATAGCTTCTAAAGCTACCACGAACATTAACATCCAAGGGACCGACTTCGATAATCATGAACTCAAGGAGGAAAAACTGCTGATACAAGAATCATGAACGGAGCTGTTGAGCTTCCTCCAGAAGCAACCCGCCTGACCTCTCCATCATTGTACCATGTATTGTCTGCTGCATCATCTTCAGATCAGCAACTGGTACGCAATGCTAGTCAGCAACTACAAAATTGGGAAAAACAATCGGGATACTACAGCTCTCTTCAGGTACCAACAGATTCACATGGTTGAATAAACTCTGAGAAATTGCTATACTGATTACAAAAACCGTACAATAGAGCATCTGCATCGAACATTCTCTGCCATGGGAGCTCAGATTGTTGGCCATTATTCAACTGAAGAACGGTATTGACAAGTATTGGAGAAAAACCGCTTCGAAGTATGATTGTTGAATACTGAGACTAAATCTAAGATCTTTTGTGTATTGACATCACACAGTGCTATCAACAAGGACGAGAAAGCCCTAATACGGTCTCGAGCTATACCATACGGAATCAATGAACCTGACCGGCAATTGGCCCTGCACAATGCACTCGCGATATCGAAAATCGCCAGATTTGACTATCCTCATGACTGGTAAGACGGTATCGCTCTGCTCCTTCAAGCTTATGCTAGCCCTAGCTCTAGCTGGGTCCGCACCGAAGTTTGAATGGTACTCGAGCTGAGGTTCGAATAGGCCCGATGTTATCAACACACTAATCGACCTCTTACGCTCATCAGCACAGTCGGATGCAAACTCTCTGCGCCTTCCACGAGCTCTGCTGATCCTGCATATTCTAATAAAAGATCTGTCAACCGGGAGGTTACAACGGACTCGTGCAAATCTCCAATCTGCAACTCCTGAGATACTTCAAGTCCTCGGAGAGATATACGTAAATAAGGTCCACAGATGGCAAAGCTTTCTTGAACAAGGGGGTGTTGATGAAGGAGGAGCACTGAACGATGCCGAGCTGAGCCTACTGGCGCTAAAGGTCTTACGGCGGTTGCTGATCGTTGGCTACGAACACCCGAACCGGTATAAGGAGGTCCTGGAGTCTTGGTCGTCAACTATCGTTCAACTAAGCGGCTTCTTGAACATAGTAATGCAAGATCCGCCAGTCATCACTCCCGAAGTACGAGCTGTGGTTGGAAAGCATCTTCTGCAGCTTGCTAAACTACACCTGGACATGGCCAGGACCCACCCAGCTGCTTTCGCCTTATTGCCCGACTCTGTGGCTTTGGGACATGCATACGGCTCGGTCATCTTCAGATTCGGAGAAACGCTACGCTCGGAGTCAATCGAGGCATCCGCGGCTCTCACCAATGGTGAAGCGAGTGAGAGCAGCGGCAACTATGTACTAGAGCAGTTAAGTCTGAAAGGCTTCCTGGTACTCCGTGCCTGCATGAAGATGATCTTTAACCCAATGCACACATTCAAATACCAGCATGCCGAAGATAAGGGAGAGCGACAACAGTCTAAGGAGCTAATGAAATCCCAGCTGCTGACCCACGAGCTTGTCTGTAAACTCATGGAGACAGTGGTAACACAGTACTTTGTCCTTCGACCAGTTGAGATAGAAGCATGGAAGAAAGAGCCCGAGGAGTGGGAGAGAAGAGAAGAAAGCGAGGGTGATGCGTGGGAGTATTCTCTTAGGCTGTGCTCTGAGAAAGTCTTGTTGGATCTTCTCATCAATTTCAAAGAGCTCCTCGCGCTGCGACTACTTAATTTCTTCCACTCTGTTTCCTGTGGGTAATTCTGTGTGTACAATATACGACGTGCTAATCAGTATAGCATCCGCAAACAGTGACATGTTTCTCAAAGACTCAGTATACGCTGCAATTGGCCTCGCCGCACCAGTACTTGAACAACACCTGGACTTCGACAGCTTCCTCAGCCAGACTTTGGTGCAAGAGCTGCAGATCCGTGAGCCAAGCTACAAGGTATTGCGTCGACGCATCGCGATTATGCTTGGCCAATGGGTCCCTGTCAAGCCCGAGCTCAACCGACCATTGGTTTATCAGATCTTTCAACATCTACTAGACAGAAATGATCCGCTCAATGATCTGGTTGTACGGATAACGGCAGGCAGGCAGCTGAAGAACGTTGTCGACCCGTTTGAGTTTGATGCCGTGCGCTTTATGCCCTACGCTTTTGAAATCATTGGTAGACTTATGGCGTTGATTGAGGAAGTCGAGCTCGAAGAAACGAAGCTTGCACTTCTCAATACGCTAAGTGTCATTATCGTTCGGATGGAGCATCATGTAAACATCTCACGATGAGGTGTAGTCTTCTTCGTGCTTTCGCTGACCATCTACTAGATATCACCATATGCTGACCAGATCGTCTTGTTACTACCGCCTCTGTGGGATGAGGCTGGGAATGAATACTTGATGAAACAGTCCATCCTGGCGCTATTGTCAGCATTGATCACCTCCTTGAAGAGCGATTCAAGACGATTGCATCAGATGATACTTCCGCTCATTCATAGCTCTGTAGAAACTGGATCGGTATGTATCCGGACCCTAATCTACCCATATTCGACCATGCATTGACGCTAGGTCTTAAGGAAGTTCAAGTCTACCTGTTGGAAGACGCTCTCGAGTTATGGGCAGCAATCATTATCCAAACACCGGAACCTCCCTCGACCGAACTTCTCTCCCTTGTACCGCTACTGTTTCCTATCTTCGAACTCGGCACCGAAAACCTCCGAAAAGCTCTAGAGATTACAGAATCCTACATTCTCCTGGCACCCAGGCAGATGCTCGAAGACCCAGTTCGGAAGAACTTCTTTGCCGCATTTACGGTATTGTTAGGCAACTTGAAGCAGGACTCGAACGGGGTTGTCACGCACTTAGTCGAGATTTTCACTCGTGCGGCGGAGACCATTGGAGGTGAGGCTGCTGTTGAAATGGTGGCTTCTGGACTTGTCGAAACCGGCTTCATGCGCCGACTGCTCGAAGGTCTTAGGGAGAGCTGGGAAGCTCATCAGACTACCGGTCCGGATAGAAGACATACTAATATTGAAGGCGTGGTCGAGACTGATTATTGGAGCGTGCTAGCCCGTATTGCTTTAGCGAGTCCAAGCGTCTTTGTAACAACGATGCGAGCCGTTGCTGCAATCCGAGCGGAAGGGGTTGAGTCGTTGCTTCAGTGGGCACTTACTGAATGGTTCAGTCATTTCGGTAACATGGGCGAGCCGCACAAGAAGAAGCTGATGTGCCTCGCCCTGACAAACCTATTGGAGACCGGTCAAGCATGGATATTAGATCGATTACAGGACCTCATTACCGTCTGGACAGATGTCATAACGGAGCTGCAGGAGGGAGCCGAGGATGTTGGTGGAGAGTAAGCATTCCTGTACAGCTGAATTCGAACGAAGCTAAACATGCCATAGCCTGCTTATATACTGGGATCCTGATAGCTTGAAACCGGAGTCGCCCGAAGCACCGGAAGAAGAGCGTCGAAGAAACGTAAATCATCAAAGAGTCCACGTCTAGTTTTGGGGCTAATGACTAGCCATAGGTTACCTTCTCCGATCCGGTCCATCGGGTGCACGTCAAGGAGTTTGTCAAGGAACATCTCCAGAAAATCATAATGAAATGCGGAGGGCGCGAGGCGTTTCAGCGAGACTACCTGGTCAACGTCGACCAGGATGTGATCAAGTCTTTTAGTGAACTTGATGTGTTTTAAAGGGAGACATATTTCGGTGTGGATAATGGCAAGGAAGGAGTGGCTTGGTCGAAACAACTTACCTCGCAAAGTCCATTCAAGTCCGTCAAGATACGCCAGCAGTTCTTCAGGAACAAGATGTAGTGCTGTTCTCGTCGCTTCGGCCAACTTTTATACATCTCGTCGCTTCGGCAATGCTTCCCCAATGTCAAGGCCTTAAGATTACATACTGCTGAGATTCACATCCAAACGGGCCACTCGCACGTCGATGCACCTTGTTCTTTGCTCGAGTTTGCGCTTGGAGAACTGCTCTAGAGTTGACTAATACGGTGTCGAGCGATGGACTATAGCAAATTTTAGGCTCAAGCTTGTGCAGGTCTTGAAATGACATGACAATTCCACAACAACTCCTACCACGTCTTAGCCCTCGAGTCGAGTCTGAAAACCCCAAAATTCCACTCTGATAGTGCTCCTCATATCTGGCGCTTTCGTCTGCCTCGAGCCGGTCCAAATAATGTGCTGTTCTTAGCGGGGTGCGGATGCTGCGACTGAATATAAGGCTTCCTCCTCGGTGTCATCTTCTTCCTGACTTTCTGCATCAGACTCTTGGTCCCACTCACTCTCACTCTCGACCCACGAAGGACCGTCGTCTTTACACTTCGGCCCGGCGACGACAGTGGGGATGACCACCCATCCGTCCTCTTCACGCGCCTTCGCTCCACTCCCACGCTTCTCGCCACCACCCACAACACCAGACACCTTACTCTCCTTCCCCCCAGCCTCAACGACCTTCCCCTCTCCATCTCGGCGTCCACTCCCCACATCGCCACGAGCCAGACCACTCTCCACCCCAGCCACCACCACCCCCGCACCCGCCCTCTCACCCACTAGACGCGACCCTCCGTCCCCCCTCACGGCCACCACCCCCGCCGCCACCCCGCGCCATCTGCGCATCTCACAGTGCTGACGAAACCTCGCCTGATGCTCCTTGACGCTCTCGCCGCCGACCACAGCCGAAAACGGCGGACGGGCCTCCAGATACTGCTTCATGGCCTGCAGGGCGCTCTGGCTATCCTTGTAGCGGGGTTGCTTGTCTCGCTCGCGACGTTCTATCTCCTTGAGTGTGAGCAGCCCGGCGCGAGAGGTGGAGTCTTGGTCAGCGGGGTCGCCTCGCGCCTTGCACTCACGTTGGATGCGGGCCCAGTTTTCTGGCGTCCCGACTTGCTCCTGGATGAAGGTTGGGAGGCGCTCGAAGGATTGCGTGTCGTAGGCGATGGTGATGATTTTGGTGGGCTCCATGGTTTGCGTCGGTATGGGATGGGATGTGTGGGGGGGCTGGTGAGGTGAGGTGAGGTTAGCGTGAATTCTGGCACGGTGAGGTTGGGGGATGGATGGAGGTGGCTGGTGGTCAGGAGGGAGGTGGATGAGGGTTTGCACAGGTATGTCGTCAGGGGGCTTACCAAGTTAGCTGTTGTGATGAAATGACGGTGGTTGTTGGAGTTTTGAAGACCTCCACAAGCTGTGATGGTGCGAAAACGTGAGGTTTACGGCGGTTGCCTCAGCTGTGTTTAGACCGATTCCATTCACTTGCACGTCACGTTAGCGCGACTGCTAACAGGGCTTCTAGGACATGCCGTATGAGTGAATGAGTGGATGCAACTAGTGCTCTATCTCTCACACAGATGGACAGGGCACTGGGAGCTCACTCGAGGGCCTCCGCATACATATTAGGGCTAAGGCAAGCACGCCACCGACTCCCCGCCCCCGGCTCCCCTCCTCGCGTCAGAACAGACACCTCTACCTCCAGTACCGCAGTCAAAGGCGACCAGCACCTCTACGGCACCTTTACCCTCCGCCCCCTGACCATCCGCCTCACCCGTCCCTTCAGGCCCGCCTGTCGTCTCCTCGCCGCTTCCGCTTCCGCCGCCCCCTTTTGCTCGGCCTTGTCCTCGCATTCCGAGCAGTCACCGCCGAACGAAAATTCCCTGGGCTCCGGGTAGTTGGCGCTCTTCACCTTGATTCGGTGGCGTGCCCTGACGTGGCGGCAGGAGTAAGTCACCGTTGTCGTTTCGGTGACGAGGGGCTCGGTTGGGGCATCGGTGTCGGTGGGCATTTTGGGCGGGGTGTGCGTGGAGTTGGTGGGCATTGTGGGTGGATGTGCGTGGGGTTTGTGTGTGTTTGAGGAGCTTGAGGTTGGATGGTGTTGTTGGGAAAGGGATGTTGGTAAGAGCGTTCTTGGAGGAGTTCCAGTGTTGTGATGAAGGTGGGCGAGAGTGTTAGTTGGAGCGCGAATATGCAGAAGAGAGACATCGTGGTGGGAGAGGTGGAGGGCTTATATGCGCAAGCTGCGTGGTTAATGGAGGGCATTGAATGCTGTAACAGAGCTGTGACTGGGAAAGAGATATTCAGTTGTCGTCGAAAGTGTAGAAAGGAAGTAATGAATCGCTCCCGTGGTCGCTGTGAATCAATTTCGTTGTCTTGCATATGGTAGGTGTTAGCGCTGTGACTGAGGATGAAATGGTTGCCTCATGAAACAGAAGAGTGAATCGGTCCATTTTTCGGTGTGAATCATGCTATCGATGTAGCGATAGGCAAAGTGCAGAGCCGTGTTACTTCAGCAGCAATGGCGAAAGACACAGGGAGAGGACACATTGAATAAGAAAAATAAGCCAAGCCAAAATGCTTGAATATACAGATTGACATTGAATGGAAAGCTGTGTAACTGTCTTTTAGTGAAAGTCAGTAACGTGATCAACGATATATCAGGAAGCTGATGGTAGATTTACTCGCTGCACGGCATCCAATACTAATCCTTCTTGAGAGTTCATTCAGTAGAGATGTAGATCGACAGCATCGACTACCGTAAGTTATTCTTTATTTTGTTGCAGTGCTGTCCGTCGAAGTCAGAAGCAGCCGTTGAAGTGCAGCCAAACCGGCCCTCGGCACATAACCTTTAATTTAGGACAGCCGCCAGTAGGCCGTAAGGCTGGATCCAATTGACGAATCAGAGGTGGCATCGCGTCCCAAGATTGCGGTTGCCAAAAACGGGGAATCGGTGATCTTCTTTCCCGTTTCGACCCTTAAACCTTAAGTTCGTAGTTACGGAGCCCCCTAGGCAATCACCTCGGCTTCGAAAGTAAACAATGTAACAGACGGTTACGCAACTGCTCTGAATAATTGTGAAGCACTCCGGGCATTGACAGTGCATTCCTCGCATAACATGGAGCATTCCGGTAAGTCATCAACCCTACCGATTCTGCGCGGTCCAAGCTGACTTCATCGTCAGCCAATGCTGCCCGGTCTCAACAGGCCGTCGGGAGACAACGACGTCCCGACCTTAACCAACGTCTGGCGGTTCGCAGGAGAGGGTTTGGGGCCCCTCTGCCGCCCGGGAGGAGCGTGAGCCCTATCCTCGACGCCTGCGGATCCGAAGCGTCCCAAAGGTCACCAAGGGGGGCTCTGTACGGAGACAGATCTCCACCTAGCCCCCTCGACCTCCTCAAGGACTTCGGAAACTCGACGAGGCGACGACGAACCGAGCGACGACCGAGCCTTGTACGGGTCTTCGAAGACTCCACCGCAACGCCCATTCCAGAAGAACGTTATTGCGACGAGGACGTAGAGAATGCGAGTCGTGGAGCGCCGCTGCAGATCACTAAGAGAGTGACATCACCACCGAGTCCGATTGACGTCCTCAAAGAGTTCAGCGCATCAACACGACGACGACAGAACCTTGGAAGACCTAGCGTTGCGACCCTCCAAGAAGACACAACCCCAATCAAAGAAAACCGACGAAACCCATCAACATCCTGGTACGAAGAAGCCAGCAAAACCCCATCCCCAACACCACACTACAACGACGAAGACACCATGCATTGCGCTGAGGCCATTCTACTCCCGAAAACACCGACCCCACATGCCTCACCACTGGCGAGAATAAATCGCCGTCAACAGCGCAGCTTGCTGCGATCCGAAAGCTCCGAAGCGTCTCTATACATCGGCCACCTCGAGTACCAGCTCGCCTCAGCCCAGACACAGCTAGAGATATATACATCGCCAGCGACGACGATCATCGCGGTGACCGAGCTTCGTAAACTAAAGAAAGAGTCAGAAATGTTGAGAAGAGAGGTCGAAGACTGGGAAGGGAAATTCGAGGAGATGGTGAAAGAGGAGGCGAAGCGGCGAGTGGAGTCGGAGACGAGGTCAAAGGCCAGGATTGCCAAGCTCGAGCACGACGTGGCGTGCAAAGAGGAGAGGGTGGTGGAGCTAGAGGACGAGCTCGAGAGTGCCCAGCGAAGGGTGAAGGAGCGGGAACGAGGGTCTCGGTTGGTCTTGGCGAGGGCGAAGCAGATGGAGGCTCTTGAGGCGGCGAACCGAGACCTGGAGGGACGGGTCGACGTGCTGACAGGGTTGTTGGCGCATTCCCAGAGTGTGCCGACCACTCCGTCTTCACCGGACAGGACCGTAGCCCGGAGTTTGCTGCAGCGGTCACGGTCGATGGGAGAGTTTGGGACGGGTAAGCCCTGCAATTCACCATACCTTCTAGCTCAGCATTACATACTGACGCATGGGAATCAGCAGAACGCCGGATGCGGCGGTTCCATTCGGGGGCTTGCACCCTGAAACCTCTCATCCTTCCGGGCGCCGTCGAAGAGCCCTTGTGGTCGGGCAAAAGCCTGGCGGAGGAGCTCCACGGTGTCGGCGAGGATGAAGGGCTGGTGTCGCTGGGCGATACGGATGAAGATGAGGTGGGTTCACCATACCGTCATCGGTCTGTGTTTCGTCGGCTGTGGGACGCGTGGCGGAAGGGGACGCAGGTGGTGCGGAGTATCCTCGGATCCATATGGATAACGCTTCCGTTGCGTTTTCGCCGGCTTAGCCGGTGGCTCCTTGGCCTGTTCTTCGGGCCTTGAATGACACTGGGCAAGCTGGAACGTTCGCTGCCTTGCTGGCTTTTCTTCCTAGGGTCATCTTCTTCTATTCTATCCTTTCTTCGTGCTTCTCCTCGTCGTTTAGTGGAGTTCGCGATGATACCATGACTAGATGTATTTCGGTCACTGTATTCTTTCTCATGTGTAAAGACGAGACAAGACTTGTGATTGTAGGAAAGATTGCGTATCCCATATGTTCTCTGTGAGGTGAATCCATCTTGGAACTGACACCAAATACTATTAACAGTGCCATCGAAGAGGTCTTGGAGGCCTGAGCATGGCGTTCAAAAAACCGGGCAGGACAGCATCCGGACGGAGGTAGTTCCATGTGAGCTAGGTGAGATATGAAGGCGGAAATGATCACACATCTTGTGTGGTGGAGTCGGTGTTGTATGACACGCACAAGGCGGCCTCTTGGAAATAGTGTATCCTCCTCTGGTCCATGGCTTCTTGGGCTGTGCGAATGTGCTTGAGGACCTCGTAGAGGAACCGTAGTATGAGACTATCAGCAGGAAGAACAATGTATGCAGTCCAGGATAGTGCTATGGTTGGCGGGCTGCCGTCTTGAATGAAGCATGGTATTTCGAGATGAGAAGAAAAATGAATAATGTCTCGCTCTGGTGGTGTTCGGTTCAAATATTGTGGTCCAAGCTCAGGGTGGAAAGATTAACCCTAACAGGATCTATTCATCGGAGGCAAGGTCACCGTCATTGCCTGAGCTGAGCCTCAACCTATATTTCGCAGCTAAAGCATCAGATACCTAGGTAAGGTAGGTAAGGTATATGATGAAATTCCACAGGCCCGTAATTACGTCAGCCTGACAAGACCCAGCCTTGGTAGTCATGTCGCATGTCCTTCCCTCCCTTTGCTTTGCTCATCTTATCTCCAGCACATCTCAGCTCACCGGCCAGAACCTCTCTTCAAGCCAAAGAACCTGCCGCCACACCTCTTCACACCTCCTCCTCTCCTCGTCGTTCTCCATCACCCCCGCCACTTTCCCCAACTCATCCACCAACCCCCAATCGTCCCCACAAACGCCGCAAACTCCGCACTCGTCCAATTCGGAATCAACTCCTTCCCCAAGGCGCCCCCATCCGCCCCATCTCCCTGTTTGAGATTCCCTTCCAGCCTGAGGCGCCCCGCATAAGTCCAAGCCTCGAAGTAGCACTTCTCCGTCGCCCACAGCACCACGAGGCCTTCCAACAGCGACGTCCCGGGTCCCGCAGCACTCATGAACAAATCCACATAGCCCCTGGTCACATGAGTCATCTCGAACGATTCCTGCCCTTCCCACGGTGTCTGCAGATCAAGTTCGTAGTCCGCAGCCGTCTTTTCAAAAAGTTGGATCTCCCGACGGATGTTAGTCAGGGCTTCGATCAGCATATCTGTGATGCGCCACTGGAGGCTTGATTGTGTCGTCTGGGAGGAGGGGAGTCGGGTTTTGGAGAGTAGGAGGCCGATGAAGCGGATGTAGGATTGGGCATAAAGTCGGTCTTGGGAGAGCCAGGCAGAGAGGGCGTGTTTGGGGAGGGTTCCGGTGCCGGCGGCATGGAGGAACGGATGTTGGGTGGCGGCGTCGAAGGAAGGTTGGGAGAGGGCGAGGAGGTGGTGAGTTAGCAGTGACGCATGGGGTGAGGCCATTGTAGGGTTGGTATGGTGGTTAGATGATGGTCGGACGTCGGCTTGAAACCTATCTCGTACGCCAAGAACTTCTCGTGGACAATCTGCTGGCATCATGCTGCGGACATTGACATATAGTAGATCATGCAGTGTTTGATCTACGCATAAGTTCATTATTTGCAACTGAGTCATTCACTTCAGGCATCAAGAAACCATTCGGACTCTGTTCGGAAAGAGGGAGACCAGGCAATGGCTTCCAAGCTCAGAACTATGTCCTTTGATACAGATCTTACTAATCGATCTGATGCGACCTACCTGGTAGGTACTCAGGGCACAGTAGGTATCAGTTTAGAGTATTTGTATTACAGTACTGCAGAGGCACCCAACTCCGTTTATGTTGGTTGAAGTTAACCGTCAGATGCAATGTAATATTGATGGACCTACCTTACCTTACCTACCGTAGGTATAGTCAGTGACGGCGCTAGACGTCCCTGTTTCAAAGCAGCTCAAGATAGCACTCCCACCTAGGCAAGGTACCTTAGGCTGTGCCTCTGGTTACGCCGTAGAGCTACACTAAGTTAGTTTCCATATATCTATTTTCCGTTTGTGTTGGATTGGGATTTCGACTGTCACTGTCATCTTCCTTCAACGTGTCTTGTACGGAGTAGATGGCTTCAATGCTGGTCACCGCTTGTCAGCCCTCTCGAACGGAATACGCTAGAGCAGATCTGCTGGGCGCCGAACGTGGTTGATAGCACGAGCTGTCCCCTATAAATGCATCACCAGTCTGTGTGATTAATGAGATAAGCTGACAATGAGATCTCGCTGTCGCTGCGCCTGTTTCTGTCTATACCACCGTAAAGATATCTCTGATTGCGACGTTGAAAGTTTCGTGTTTCGCGTTACCATTATTACGGTGCTTTCGTCGCAGTCGGAGATTCCGCCTCTAGACCCCGACACCGATCAATCTCGGCTCAGCTTCAAGACTGCAACTCTAATCCTCCACCACCGACGAGCAGCCCAATCACTTTGCTGTCGAGAAGGCTACCGCCCATATTTCAGCCCTGCGGCACAGCGATCATGCAGGGACAAGCCAATGATAGGCCCCAACTGACAGGCATGCCCATCCTCTCTTACCCGCCCTTATGAGTTAGCGACGATGACACGAAGTAAGTTATCTAGATTAGACTCACCGCTGGAAAGGGGGGTCCCGTCTTGGCGGGAAATCAAACGACCTTGCTGCCTTGCCCACCTCTGCGCTTCTATTTCTCCTTCTTTGTCTCTGTCTCTCTCTCCACAGTCGCTCTTTTGCCCCAAAGCCCCAACATTTTCAGCGTGCTTTAATTGTGCCGCAGTCACTCATTTGAAGTACAAGTACAAATAATCTATCTTACCTCACCTTCTTTTCGCAATATATTGCCTCCTCCTCGAACCCATCTATCCATCCCCAACCCCATATCAAAAACAACCACCCATCCAAACAATGCGCTTCTCCATCACCGCCCTCCTCTCCACCGCCGTCCTCGGCCTGGCATCAGCATACACCCAACCCGTCGGCGACCACCCCTCCGGCAACCCCATCAGCCAGCCGGGCCTGGGCGCCATCGTCCCCGTCGGCACCCCCTACACCATCACTTGGAACCCGACGACAGCCGGCACCGTGACGCTCGTGCTCCTGCGCGGGCCCAGCACCAACGTCGTGCCGCTGTACCCGATCGCGGAGAAGATCGCCAACACGGGCGTCTACGTCTGGACCCCGTCCGCCGCCCTCCAGCCCGACACCACCCACTACGGCATCCAGCTGATCGTCGACGCCACCGGCCAGTTCCAGTACACCACCCAGTTCGGCATCAGCAACCCTGCCTACGGCGCCTCTTCCTCTTCCTCCTACTCCCTTGCGTCCTCCTCCTCCTGCTCTTCCTCCTCAATGCACTCAGCCTCTGCCTACGCCGCCGCCTCCTCCCCCTACGCCACGACAATGCGCCCCTCAACCACAACCATGGCAGCCATCAGCCAGCTCCCCGACGGCCAGCCCCAAGCCCCCGCCCCCGCCGGCCCCGCCACCGCCGCCCACATCGCCTCCGCCAGCGTCGCCGCCCACATCGCCAACGCCACCAGCGCCCACCCGGCCTCCGCCGTTGGCGTTGCTCCGCTCGCCTCCACCGGCACGGCGCCCCACGTCGCCGTCGCGCCCACCGGTGCCCCCGCCGCCAACGCGACCGTCGTCCAGCCGACCGGGTCCATGAGCGTGCCGGCCACGCTGCTCTCGTCCACCGTGCCGGCCGGCGCGACGGGCGCGTCGACGAGCGCGCCTGCTAAACAGACGGCGGCGAGCGCGGCGGGGAGGGTGGTGCTGGGTGCTGGTGGGGCGTTGGCGGGTGTTGGCGCGGTTTTTGCGCTGTTGTTGTAGGTAGTAGGGCGTGTGGAGAGGGGCGAGGGGAGTGGTGAGCGAGTGGCATGGGGAGAAAAGGGGGGGAGG
>JAABUJ010000783.1_pt1 | contig 56409 bp, 48 predicted proteins | sample 5559131 | NCBI WGS metagenome assembly JAABUJ01 (sample SAMN10711875, study PRJNA513366) | rock metagenome | isolation source: Antarctica rocks | place: Antarctica: Victoria Land, Mt New Zealand nord | collected 2016-01-07 | reverse complement strand
AGATCTTTCATTTTTGAAGATTTTATGTATATTGCTTCATAACTGAAAGTGAAATTTATAAAATAAGCAAGATTTACATACAAATTTCTGTCAAAAGCTGCTGCATATTACTGTCAAACTTATATATAAAGATTACTCAATAACATTGTTATTTCTCTATACTTTTCTATAAAAATTTAACAGTTAATAAATCTATATATATATAGTTATACTGTCTATTCAGTTTTATGCAAACTATTTGTTTATTGTGATTTTAACATTAAAACACTGAATTTAAGTGTGATTTTCAAAAAAAAGTTGCAAAAAGTTCTGAGCAAACTGAGGAGTCAACATTCTAGAAATTGCTGTAGCCATGTATTTTGATCTTCAATAACAGGTGTACTGCAATTCTCAAAAACTTCTACACTGCTCTCAAGCTAAAATAAGTGACAGTATTTGACTTAATAAGCAGTTCATGCATTCAGAGCATAATTTCTATTATTAAAATCAAAACAAAACTAATTCACATGTCTAGATGTTCATTCTATTTTTTCTACACATCAATGTCTTCTATTCTTCTTTCTAAATTTCACCATCATCATTCTCTGAGCCTTCTTGTCATCATTCACAATGAAAACTATTCACAACTTCTTTTCTAATCTCAAAATCTTTCAAAAATGTCTCTTTACTCTGAATGAAGTTGTCAGTCTCTCAGAGACAAAGTGAGACATCTATTAACTTCATGTTGACAATATCTAAACATTAAAGAAGATAAATTCTTCAGCAGAAAAATAAATGATATTGTTGAGAAGTGATGTTCTAGCTGCTTCTATAAAGTGAGATAAAACTAGTGTCAAAGACTGAATAAAGACTCTGTTTACATTAACTGCAGTTAATGTTCTTTTTACTTCTTTTGTAACTCTCTTAATCAAGATATGCTCATAGACAACATAATTTAGAGATTTCACTAAACAGCATAATATAACATAAGTATTTACTTTCTTTTAATAAATTATGAACTCAAATTAACAAAAAGCTTCTCAGAGAAAGTGTATATTTCTAGTGTGACAGCAGTTAAGTATGCTGATTTTTGAGATTCATAAAAGATTTATGATAAATTTGACTTTAACAGAATCAGCACACTGATGACAGCTAAGTATGCTGACTATTAAGATTTACAGTCAATCTGATTTTAGCAGTATTACTGATTATTAAGATTCATGCTAAATTTAGCTTTAACAGAATCAGCACACTGATGACAGTTATGTATGCTGATTATTAAGATTTATAATCAATTTAACTTTAGCAGTATTATTAATTATTAAGATTTGTGATAAATTTAGCTTTAGCAGAATCAGCATTTTGCAGCAGTTAAGTATGTTTAACTTAAAAGATTTATAGAAAATTGATTTTAACAAAAATTAACATTTACAGTTGCTCAGAAAGCACTGTTCTTCAGTAATTTAATATGAGTTATTGAAATAAATAAATATTATTGTCTTACAAAACAAAAGATATAAAAGCTTTTTATTTGTTTTATTTATATTATCTTTAATGCATACATTGTTATTTTACTTTATTCACTTCTTATACTATGTATCAACTATTGTCATCATGAACTTTAATGACTTCTTTATAAAGTAATGATTCATTTTAATTCTTATTTACAAGAATTATAATCAATGATTTACTCTTATAAAAAGATAACTAATAAAAGAAGATCTATAAAATGTTGTTGAAGTTTTAGCAGTCAATATACTGATCAGTGAATTTTTAGACTCATTTTTTCTCAATAGTCTTGACTTTAAAAATTAGAAAACTAATGTAAAGATTTTATATTAATTTATTATCTACATAAACATAGATAATCAAGAATATTTAATGAACAAAATTAGTACAAAGAATTTTCTGTGTCTTTTTTAAGTTCTTGACTTTGAACAAGCTGCATAAAATTAACATAAATGATGTGTCACTGAATTACTTAAGTTAAGTTTTCATTAAAGTAAGACTGTTCTCTATCTTTTTTTTTATAATATTAAAAGAATCATGCTGCTTCTTTATATAAATGATATTATTATAACTTTAACAAATCTATTACACATTCTTTAATTCAAGCAAGCTCTTACAGATGTGAACTCATGAGCCTTTTATTTATAAAAGACTAATGAGTAAGATATGTGACAATGTAAGACATTACATTACAACAGCTATTCAATGAAGTTTTAATGTTAAAGTCTTGTATTGATGAAGATTAACAATTAAGAAACTCAAAAGATTTATATGTAAAGACTGTTTATATAGTACTTTGCTTATTAATCATTGCATAAGAAATTCAGCTATAATTTAGTATAAATATATAATGATATTATAACAATTGTCTTTTCTTCTATGTGCTGATTTTTCAGCACATTGATGTATCATCAACATTATAGATACACTGTGATTGCATGAAATCAGATCAGCAAAATGTAAGTAATGATTTACTTAACTTCTTATGTATTTCACTTGTTGTCTATCTTAACTAAATTAATGATCTTATACAATACTTTAAGTTTACTACATTCAGATAGATGATGATTCAGCTTTGTTTAACAATGAATAACACATAAAATATAAGCAAAATCAACTTTTCTTTATTTCTGAATTGATTAAATTGATGATTTCTTTGTTTAGTCACAATATATAAAAAACTTTTTCTCATATGCAACTTGCATTTGTTTCATCTTCAACATCTTAATAAATTGAAGTCATAGCAATTCTGTGTCTTTAAATGATGCTTCTCTCTCATAACATCTTGTAAATGACACAATAGCAACAGCATAACAACAGTAACATCATAATCATTAAGAAAAATAAAAGAAATGTTTTTTCTGCTGTGTCTTTCATTAAGAATTCAGCAAAATTGTTAATGATTTTTATATATATAGCATTTAAGACATTAATGTATTCTAATAATGTTGCAGTCTAAGAGATGCACTCATATAAATATAAAGAAATGCAATAAGAAGTCTTTAAATTTTTATTGTGCTCATCATTAGATACTGTTCATCAACATAATCTTAAACATTAATGAATTAACAAACTTATCAAAGTTAATTTTAAAGATTAAGTCTGTAAAAGCTAAGTCAGTCAAAAATGTAATAAATATTATAAATAACATTGTTGACATACTTACTCTGCTGAAATGAAATGCAGAAACAGAATAAAATAAAAATAAATACTATACATAAGAAATGTAAGTGTCTTAAGATGAATCTGTTAACAAAATGCTTATACAATAATGATGAGATGCATGCTCTGAATAGCATTGTTATACAGAAAAGACAGCAACAGAGATTTTGCTGCTGTATATAGACATAATTATATTTATTTAATCTTTTTAATGACAAAATACTGTCTTTTTACACCTCATTCTCACTTTCTTAAGTCACAGATAAGTCATTGTTGACAGATTTAATTGAAAATGCTTATTTAATAATCATCACTGCATCATTAATATTACAGAACATCATCTTCACAATATAATTAATTTGTTAAAAACTTACTGCTTAGAAGAGTATCAAGTTTAAGATTATAATTAATGAATATCTTTCTGCTCTACATTATATGTTATATTTTTCTTTTACAGTAATGTCATCATATACATTGTATATCAATTTTGTTTTTATCTCAATTCTTAAAAATATCATCACTTCACAATATCATACTCTCAGCAATTTCTCTACTTTCTTATTTATTTACACTGACATCATCTCAATGTCACATCATAATTATTATATCAACAACAAATTAAATTCTCTCTGTTGTCTTTACTGTTCAAAACATATCAGTAACAACATCAGTCACTGCAACATTGTTAAGAATCAGAATTATAATTATTATAAGACACTTTAAAAGCTATGTAACTCATTTTTAGAAGAAAGTTTCTTGTTATCTTGTAATGCATTAACAGTAACAGATCTCTGCATTCTTTAATTGCTGAATTAATAACTTGCATGTATTTGTTAATTATATCATTATTATAACAGTCAATGATGTTCATCAATCTTGACTTCAGTATTATCTTAATTATATGCAGATATTGTTTATTAAACATGTCATCATCTATATTACTTGTATTGTAAGACATCATGACAGTCATTATAAGTCTGCAGAGATTCATAATCTGTTATTGCTCATGATTTAAGAGCAGCAGACAGTCACTGTGATGTAGATATTTATATTAAATATCTTTCATTTTATAATTTATTTTCTTAATTTTCTTACACTTTGCTGTCATCATCATGTTACTTACTTCACTTCAAGTATGAGCTTCTCTTTCTTCAGTTAAATAACAACATTTCAGAAAGCTTTTATGACTCAATGCTGTAACTTAATTATTTTAACAGCAATTACAACATTAATAAACAGTTACTATTCTTGTCTTTTATTTCTGATAGCAACACAGATGCAGAGATGACAAAGTAATTTGATAATATTTTATTAATGTATTGATTGTATTTTGACTTCACTTCTTCTAATTAATATTATGTAAAATATTTTTAATAAAAGTTTTTAATTTTTTAAACTTCATTTATGCTTATGCTTTCTCTCTGTTCTTGCATCATATTCTTGTCACAACACTTTTACACTCTTCATATTCTTTACTTAAAGTTATTCATTATATTCTGTTAAATATTCTATTCACTTAACTTCATATTATAACTGTTCTCTTCTTTATCTCTTACTCAAAATATCTTCAATCTTGTATTCTTTCTCATTGTTTATGAGATCTGAAAGAGACAGTTCTGATAAAGAATTATCATTTAGATGACATTTATGAAACTTTAAATATAAGACATAAAATACATTATGAATTTTATAATAAGCAGACAGAATCAGTCAATATGCTTGTTTATTAATAAGATTAATAATTTAAAAAGACTTAATAAATTTATGCAACAATTTCTTACTTAATCTGTGTTGCTTTAAGTTCTTAATGAACAATAACATTAAATTATTGATGTTGTAGCTTTTTTAAACATGATTTTTGTCAAAGTACTTAACTTGCACTTTTACAGCAACTTGTCATCACTTTATTATTATAATACAGATTTTCTTCATTTACTGTGCTCAGTCTTTCACTGCTGATATCTTTTCTTTACAGATGTTGTTTTTAATGTATTGAGTAATTCTTAAATAATAACTCATTAATGTCTCAAATAATATTTAACTAATTGTTACATATTTTTTGTTTGCATATGCAAACTCTGTCATTAACAGAAAGAACACTCAGTCATTTTATTCATTACAATAATAAAAATATAAATAATGTTTTAAAGTTTAATTCTGTCTTTCAGTTTAATCATCAGTTTATAAATAAAAGATGATGCTTAATCTTCACTTTATTTAAAGTTAATAACAGAATTTAAATCAATATGCATTGATAAAGATTGACTCTCAATTTAAGACAATATTTCTGAATTTTTTATAGCAACATATGATCTATTCAATATATATGTCAGCTAACTTGATCACAGTGAGTTTTTTAGTAACAGAAATATATTGAGTTATCTTTGTGAGATGATTTACAATCATTAATATAAAGTCATAAACATTAATTTCTTATCTGCTAGACAGCAAGTCAGTGATTATATTCATTGTTATCTTCTTTCATAATTAAGTAGATAGTGACAATGACTGTAATTTATTATATAAGCAATGTCTTAAGACTTAAACTCTTAAACATATAATACATAAAGCAACATATTCTTAAATGTCATTCATCATATTAACTTAATAATACTTTTTAAACAGCAAATTAATTGTTCTGTTTACTTCATAATGTTCTGTTAAAACATCATTATGATGCAGCTTTATAAGCTTATTCTTAATGACTTCATCAAATAATATATATATCTTGTTCTTGTGACAAAGTAGTTCAGTGAAATTAAACATTTACAGATTATCATCAATATCTTAACAGCTATAGTTACTCTGTGATTTCAAGTCTTGTCACATCTTTACTGTTAGAACATCAGTGTTCTGCAAAAAATAAACAAGTTTAAAAAAGAATAATTGTCTTTTATTATATATTATTTCATCATCAGTTACTTTCTGAATCAATGTACATGAAATGAACTGTTTACAATCAGTAGTTTCAGCAACAGAGTTAAGCAGCTCTTCTATTACATTGTATATAGATAAACTAAATATATAATCATTATTCTCTAATTCATTTCTGAATAAAGACTCTTTAAATCTCTTATTGACTTATTCTTAACAGTTATGATCTTTAGTTTAAGTACTTAATCAATATTCTTTTAATAAAATGATCAGCATAATTTGCAGATTTAAGCTCTAAGTGTTGATCTGACTAACTAAAGCAATAATGCTTAATTTTAACTCTTAAAATAATATAATTAACTTTCATTACAATGTTAACAGCAATCTGTTTATGTTCTTCTTAACTTTGTAGTCAGAGCATCTCAACAGCACATTAGTGAGATTTGTTTTCTTTAATTAATGTATAATTATGAAATCATAAGCAGTTAACTTCATAACTCAGTATGCTTATCTTTTATTTAATGATTTCACATTTATAAATTCTCATAGATTATTATGATTCATGAATATCTCAATGAGATAATGACTACTCTTAAGATAGTGTCATTAATGTTTAAATGTCTTCATAATTGTCAACAATTCTTAATTATAAATTTCATAGTGTATTTTAGTTAAATTTAACTTTCTTAATCAGAAGACAACAAAATGTCATTGAGCATCTGTCTGAAGCTGTAAATAAATATTTATTAATTTAATTATTAAAATATTAATTTCAATTTAAGCTCTTAGCTCTGAGTTAAAGTGCATCAAGATAAACATCTATATAAAGACATTGTAAAGCTTGCAAAATGTTTACACTATCATTTATAATTACTTAAAGACATCTATCTTCTTACTGTTCTTGCTGTCTTTTAACAGATCAGTTAAAGAAGCAGTGATCTTAGAATAGTTTTGTATAAAGTGATGATAAAAGTTTGTAAACTTTAGAAATATTTATATTTCATAGTAACTTTTAAATATCAGTCATTTCTTTATGATTTTAATCTGTTGTTGATTCATTAAAACATCAGTAGTGAAGATAATGAACTTAAAAAATTTCATCTATATAGTATAAAAAGTGCACTTCTTTAAATTTGTATACAGTTTAAATCATCAAAGTTACTTCAGAATTTGTTTTACATGACTTTGATGTTCTTCTAAAGAACTGAAATAGATCAGAATATTATTTAAATATATTACATAAAAGACATTAACTAACTCAGTCAATACTCAATTAATATAGACTTGAAAAGTTATTGAGACATTAATTAGTTTAAATGACATGATTATGTACTTAAAATGACTATAGCATGTACAAAATGCAGTTTTTCACTCATTATCTTTCTTAATTCTAATGCAGTGATAAGCATTCTTAAAATTTAGTTTAATGAACATCTTAACTTCACTTAAACAATTAAGTATCTCATTAATTAGCAGCAAAGAATAACAATTCTTAACAGTAATCTTGTTAAGATCTTTGTAGTCAATATATAAATGTAAGTTTTCTTCATTTTTTAAAACAAACAGAACTGATACTTCTGCAGAGTTAACAGAATGTTATATTTATTTCTTTATTAAAACATCATTTAGATATTCTTTAAGCACTAATAACTCTATTTTTAATAGATTGTAAAGTAAATTATAAAGTGATTTATGTCTCTTTATCTTTATAATATAATCATAATCTTAATAAGATAATAACTTATCAGCATTCTCTTCAGAGAACACATCTACATATTTGTTGTATTGTTGAGATAGTGTTGACATTTTGTTAACAACATATACAGTAGTTGTTGATGAGTCTGTTTTAGACATCATTAATAATGCATAAATAGCAGATTGATTTTGAATGTTATTGATAAACATCTTAGACTCATTAATAATTAGAGATATTTGTTCTATCTTATAATGTTATGTATGCAAGTCACAATTAATATAAATATGTTGTCATTTCAGATCTAAGAGATCAAAGATGAGTTCAGATTCATTTTTATTTAAAATATAAAATAACTGCTCTTCAGTTTGCTTTTATCTTTAACTGTTAATGAGTTTATGCTTCATTAAATATACATTATAACAATAAATATGTTGTTCTCTCAGAAGCTCTGATCTCAGAAGTTTTACATTAATTTATGTTAATTAATGAGCAACAACATATCACTAAGACATTATATTGATCTTTGCTGCAATATTTAACAGTACACTGATAAAGACTTAATCAGATTTAATTTAGACTTAATCTTTCTTTATAATGTTAAATTTCTTTATGATCTCTAATTTAATTTTTAACACTAAAGCACAATCAATGAAGCTCTGTCTTTTTTTGTCTTGACTACATTAATCTTAATGTAATTAAGATTTTTTAAAGAACTTCTGCAGTTCTTTATGAAATGACTTAATCTTTTACAATTATAGCAGTTATTCTTTTTAACATCAATCTCAAAATAAGATTTATCTGCATTGTTATGATGACTTAATTTTATAATCTTAAAGTTGAGACAATTGTTCTGCTGTGACTTTGCTGTCTAAGTAAAAGAATATAAATAATGTTTATAAATTTTCTTAATGATGTAACTTCAAACTGTATAATCATCTACCAATTGCTGATTAATCTTTAGTTTAATAGTTAAAGCTATTAAACTTTTTCTTATCTTTAAGAGATCTTGATAGTTAATTAAAATCATTTAAATCTTTAATTAAAATTTTATAAAAAAATAACTTATTCTCTATTTCTCTGTATAGCTTGAGAGCTGATTCTTCAGTATATTAAGATATGTTGTAAAAGCTTAAACTGATTAAATAAATTTCTACATAACTTTTAAATATTTCTGTACTGTACTAAGTCTGCAGTTCATTAAGTTCTCAATAAGATTAAGCAGAAACTCTGAAAAGAATATTTATGATTTGTTATTTAGAAGTTTGTTCTTATTGATATAACAAAATTATGCATCTCAAGATTCTTCTGTTAAGAACTGCATAACAAAAAGAATTTTATTGTAATCATTAAAGAAGTTTTCAAAGATTAAGCAGAACACTGTCACAGCATTATATATAAATTTAGTATGTTTATAAATGAATTTTTCATTATATATAAGCAAGTTCTTTAGCTGTTGCATTCATTTTGCTGAAAGTGTATACACAACTTTGAATGCATATCACTTTGTTAAATTTAAAAAGCTAATAAAAGTATAAAAAGATTCTGTATGCAGTTCTTTCTCAGATAAGACTTGAGAATCTTTATTTCTCAGAAGTTTATTGATCTCATTATACATGTTAAATGCTTACAGTTCACAATTAATTTTTATAAATTATTATCTTTTCTCATTATTAATCTGTCTAATTTTAGTTAAACAGATCTGTTTATCTAAACATTAATTCTTCTTCTTTATAATTTAAATAGCAATCTGAATCTCTGCAGATTTCTGTTCTTTAAAGATCACTTAAGTCTTAATATAATTAAAGAATAACTTTACTTCATTTTGCTGACTTTTAGTCTGCATATTACAATGTAATGAATTGTCATTCTTTAAAAAGATAAAGTTATTAAAATTGTAAATTCATGAGTCTCTTATCTATAAGAGACTGATGAGTAAGATATGTAACAATGTAAGACACTACATTACAACAGCTATTTGATGAAGTTCTGATGTTAAAGCCTTGTATTGATGAAAATTAATAATTAAGAAACTTAAAATATTTGTATGTAAAGACTGTCTATATAGTATTTTGCTTATCAATTATTGCATAAGAAGTTCAGCTATAGTTTAGTATGAGTGTATAATGATATCAGAGTTTTGATGTTAAGGTCTTGTATTGATGAAGACTAACAACTAAGAAACTTAAAAGATTTGTATGTAAAGACTATCTATATAGTACTTTGCTTATTAATCATTGTGTAAGGAGTTCAGCTATGATTTGATATGAGTGCATAGTGATATCATGACACAGATGTGTTTAAAGTTAAGAATTTAAAAAAGACACAGAAAATTCTTAACATTTAAGTTATATATAATTATAAAATAAGAACTCTGTATCTGAATTAGACTCATTATGTAAATAAGATATTAAAGAATCTTTATATGCAATTTGATAAGCATAGAGTCATCAGCATTTTACTTAATAAATATGATGCTTTTTATTTTGCTGACTTAACTGATTAAAGAATAGATTAAAGACAGTATTAACAGATAATTAAAAGTTTAATGTATACAGTAATTTATATTTAATTAAACATTATCTTCACACTAAATTAATTAAGTTAATATCTCAGCAATTCTGTAAAGCATCATGAATATATACTTAAGAAATTACTGTAATATATAAGATTAATTATCAATCTTGACATTATGTACAGCTTTAATGAAAATTAAGTAATGCTTAAATACTCTGACTTTAACTATGCTTTAAATAAGCAGAATTGAAAATCAATTTTAAAATGTATTTATATGCTTAAAGATGAATTAATATTGTAAATAAGTCAAAAATAAAAGTTTGTTGTTATCTTAATTACTGAGATTAAATACATAACTATGTCAATGTATATGAAGACTGAGATCTGACTTGAACAGATGTTAAAAAATATAGATATAAATAAATATTTTAAAGTTAATTTATACTGCATAAGCATTTAAAAGAATGAAATTCATTAAATATCTTTATTTATTTAATTTAAAGAAGATAATCAAGCTGTTTTGATTTTAATTAAGAATGCATATATACATGAACAGTTAAAGTACATTAATGTCTTTTATTATAATATTTGCAATTTGCATAAGTGCAATCAGATTTAAATAGATTTTGTACTCAGTTAAAAGATAGTTACTGATGAGCTTATTAAGTCTCTGTTTAAATGAATCTTTAAGTAATTTATTAAATTTATGAAACTCATTATTAATAATTAATTGAACTTTTAAATGATTTGTTGAACTTTTAATAATGTATTTAATTATCTGATGTTTGCTGTCAGTGAGAGTTAATAGATACAGTTGTCAAAAGATGGCACCACACTAATAGCATAGCTATTATGAGTTATATATCTAACACTCTCTTTAACTTACAATTAGCCAGCACACTCATACATCACTTACTCAGCTTCTCACAGGCAGAAAGAATGTGCACACAATATAGTTTAAACTCATAACCTTGAGCTTATGCAGATAAGGCAGCCAATACATATTTAATACCATTACACCAACCTGAGCTCATAATCTGTTAAAAGGTGACACCACACTAATAGCATAGCTATCATGAGTTATATATCTAACAGCAGTCTTATTAAGTGAAAGTGTTGAAAAATAATGTTTTAATTATTTTTATGAAGTAAAATAAAATTAATGTTAAAGACTGAGTAAAGATTCTATTTACATTAACTGTAGTCAATGTTCTTTCTACTTCTTCTGTAACTCTCTTAATCAAGATGTGCTCATAAATAATATAGTTTAAAGATTTCACTAGATGACATAGTATAGCATGAGTATCTACTTTCTTTCAATAGATATATTATTTTTGTTAATTTCACTCAACAAAGAACTGAGAATTGAAGAAGCACACTGTTGTTTATTAACAGTAAATGAAGTCTTCTTGTGCAGCAATTGACTGTGAAATGAAGATGTGAATAGTATTTTGAAAGATGAAAGAGATGATGAAAGTGAAAAGAATAAGTAACTGTTATCAGCATTGTTACATCTTGAATAAGTTAGATCAGATTAAACAGAACTTTATTTGCTGTTTTTTTGCTGTCAGCAAAATAATCAAAAATTATAGAGTCATTGCTGTCTTGTGAAATCTGTTAGCTGTGAATTGATCAAAGAAGCACACATTATTAAGAAAGACAGAAAGTCACTGATTAAATTTGAAGAACTGTCATAATGCTGAGACTGCTTATAAGAAGTAGAATTCTGATATGTGACAATGAGAAGATCTGAAGAAATGACAGAAGCAACAATGAAAAACAGTGATGTAACTGAAAAAAAAAGACTGATATGCAAACAATATAGAGATAAGTCTCTTTCTGCTTTACAGCAGCTACAGCTACTATTAATTACTGTTTAGATACATTGAGCTTGCAATGATGAGCTATTCAATGAACTAATATTTGCTCATTCATTCTGCCTACAAATTCTCTGTTGATGAGGGCATTTTGTTGTCATGAACTTGATGCACAACATGAATTGGATGGCATGATTATTGTACAACCTTATGATTTGAAATGAGGTGCGGAGGACAGGGGGGAGGCAGTGAGTCTATAGCTGCATAGTAATTCTATACTATTACATTACTAAGCACTTGACTTGTGGTGACAGCGAGGTTCCCTTCCACATGAACAAATTACTATGGTTACTAAGTCTAATTAAACTAAACACCACGCCTATGACGACAGTGACCTTATGCACATACATTAATCTAAGACTACTGTAAATTATGGAGAGTAAGATACTAGTTGGGGGCAGAATAGAAACACCCCGATTTCCTAGTAACTCGAACGAGATTGAGTAGGATGAGCAGGAATTTCAAATGGTAGAAGTAAACACGTCTCTTCTATATAAAAACATGACGCTGTTACAGTAGTATCTACCCAACCCCACAGCCAAGATGACCAACAATATAAAAATATGCCTCTCCTCATAGACTGTCCTCTCTCCACCGACTCCTGACCCGTTGCCAGCCTTCCTTCTCGCCCAATCCGCCCTTGTGCTCCAAGCCCATTCCCCTTTCCACCCAATCCTGACTACCCATCTCGCTCAATCTGCTCAGCGCTCTCGCAAAAGCGAACCTTTCCTCGTCCCCGCTGAAAATACTGCTGCTCTTCAACATCTTCATGTTCAACCCAAGGTCGTCCATCAACGAGCGCATCACGTCGTTGACGTCCTCGTGCTCTTCAGTCTTTCGGACGGATCCGGTTTTTCTACCGTCCTTGAGAGCGTCGTCGGCCTCGTTCGGGGATAAGAAAAGCTGGTAAAGAGGGACGGCGGTGGTCATGACGAGCTTGGCCTATGCGTTTTGTTTCTCAGCCCTGGTCCCAGTGCCTCGTTACCGGATCTACTTACTCTGCTCTCGTAGACAGCATCAATGAAAGTGACGAACCTCCTTGCGAGATCCCTTTCCTTGTAAGTCATCCCTGGGACCCCGGTGATAATGAAGGCGTCGTAACTCCTCATCAACTCCAAGTAGTCCGCCGCGCCGGTTGCCTTGCCGATGAGTTCGTTGAACGCAAACATTGCAGCTCTCCCACTAGCCCTCGGGACCTCGATTTCTCTGCCCCAAACTGTATGCTTAGCCTTGTGTGGAGGATCATTCTCCGGATCTCCGAGAAACCTGAACCATTTGTCCGCATGCGAGACGGCCGCCTTGTCAAGGGGATGATGGAAGACACCTGACGGAGGGCGGGGGATTTTGCGATAGTCCGTCTGGGAATCAAGATTGATAACTTGAAGGCGACTTTTCAACAGATTGATGCATGGAATGAAAGAGTCGCGTTGAATACCGTTCTTATACAAATCGTCCGGATGGCGGTTCGACGTCGTCACAAGAACAACGCCGTGCGACATGAGAGCCTCGAGCAACCTGCGCACGCTTTAGCTTTGCAATCATTGCCTCAATTTGGACGACTTTACCTCCTGAGGATCATGGCATCTGCCACGTCTGTACATTGAAATTCGTCAAAGCATAATACATTTCCTTTCTCAGCAATATCAGCCGCCACAAAAGTAACGGCATCCAGATCGGTTCCGTGTTCCAGTTTCATCTTGTGTAGTCTCTTATGGACATCCTGCATGAAGTTGTGGAAATGTATCCGTGTCTTCGACGTTACGTTAGGTGGAAGGGTATCGTAGAACAAATCCATGAGCATAGTTTTCCCACTACCGACGTCCCCATACATGTACAGGCCCTTGGGCAGATTCGGTGGTATATCGGTAGCTGCCTTTGATCTCGAACCATTTCGATGGAAGAGAGAGCCAAAGAACGACCGCGCGTGTGGCTTGAGGGAATCAATGGAAGGATGGACAATCCTGGGGGGTTGGTACTCTTCGAGGGTATCGTGCAAGTCTTGGAGGTGCTGGACAATTCCTACAGCTTGTATTAGTGACGAGCGTCGATTTTGAAGTTGTTTGACAGTCACCTCTTTGATGTTCGTCATCTCGCAGTCTATGAGAGTGGACCCGCTCATCGTATTCGTCCAGAGGTCCGCTAGACGCCGGGTCGCCTGCAACCAGCGTCAGCACGCTCCCCCACCAACGGATCGACACTTCAGAGTGACATTTCCTTACCGCTGATCACAGTTGCCAGCTGTCTTGTGGACCGAGGGGCGGTAACGCGGATGCTCAATGGCCGGCTCCATCTATTCAGACTCCTCGATCTCAATCTCGAAACGCGCTGTCTGGCGACCCAACCCACAGACTTGGCACGCCGTGGCCAAAGCCGCGCAACGTGCGCATAAACCAACCCTCCTGAAGCAAGTGTCGCTGAATGGCTGGAGAGTAATTTCCTGATCGAGGGCTCAACAGTCTTCACAGTAGCCCGCGCGGGGGCCATCGGACTGAACCTCTGCTCGCCGATATCGAACAAGATAGAAGAACGCGCTGCACATCTGGCAGCGCGGTAGGAATCGTCATGAGCAAAAGCAAGCTGAGTTGTGCAAATTGGCCATCAGGGCAATCGAAATGCGGGTCTGGATGCTAGCCAGGGTAAGGTAGGCTACGCTTTAAGAAGCCAATAATGTTAGCCTGTTGCGCGCCGAGGCCCGAAATGCAAAGATTTATCATTGGCTGACATAGGAAAGGCTTTAAATTTACGGGACAACGGCGTCCGCGGGGACTTTCACGTGCAACCAATGCAACCAATGCAACCATGGTGTGAAGCGAGCCGAAGAGGATGACTAAGAGATAGTTAACCAAAATCAATAAAGGGTCGCACAATTGTGCCTTACCTTACTACCTACCTTACCTAGATTAAGTTAGTCTTGACTAAGAGGCTTCTCATCTCATGGACGCTCGGGCTCAAATTTCACTGTCCAGGTCTGATACCACACGTTTAAGCAGAGACATGGTAGACGCGAGATTCTGCTCAGTGCCATTATGCAATTATCCAATAGACAACCGAACAATAATAGCAAACAGTATGACCGCTACTTCTTCAGATGATTATTTGTCAAAGCGAAATTGAAGAAGACATTAGGAGATCCGTAGCACCTTACGAGAGGGAAAACTCCTTCGACGCCCGAAGCCAAAGCCGTATGATCGGGGATATTGAGTAGAAAAGGCAGATCGCAGATGTGAAGATTCTCCAGTCGCGCCCTCAGCACCAGCCCAGCCCTCTCAGCGATGACCCTGAAAGCCTCCCACCAAGTTTGAAGTATGCGAAAAACGAAAATAGCTGCCACCGTAGGTTGGATCACTCTGTTCAAACTCAAATGCTCACATGTAGATCCAAAGGAAGCGAAGAAGGGAAACGATGAAGTTGCTGACCACTGTTCGGTTTTAAGCGTATCCGACAATCAGCTGCAATTTGGGGTTCCGTTGTATTGCAACATCAAGGTCGTAGTCACTCAGGAGTTCTGCACGCCCGTTCGAAGGCTCGTCGTTATAGGATAGTATGATGTCTTCTTCTACCTTAAGCCGGTCTCTCAACTTCTCTTTCAGTTGCTGGAAGCTGATGTCGTTGGGAACTCGGATGGCGATCAGATCGTCCTGGTAGTATACTTTGATCTTGAGGGCGCCCGCCGGTGAGGCCGTGGGTGCAGCGCCGGTCGTGCTTTGGGATGCTTGGGTGAGAGAGCTAGGTTGTCGGTCAATACCTCCGGGGCGCATGTCTGATGGGCCTCTGTAGTGACCTGGCTGGTTGGTGCCATTGGTGATAGTCGGAACGGAAGATTGGTTCCGTTGATGATTTGAGCGCGTCTGCTGGGTGGGCATGCCCTGCTGGGAATACCCGTTGCTAGACTCGTTGTTTCCCCTTGACGACTGCCGCGAGGCTGTCCGTGAAAATTGAGAAGGTGAAGAGAGGCGTGAGGCACCAGACAACCGGTAATCCTCGCCCGCGCCATTCGACTCTGCTTTCTCGTAGTCTCCGTCTCTTGGTGCGAAGAGTTTGCGTACAAGTAAAGACCTCGAAATATGTGGTGGCATCGCTACAAGCTTCTTGACGTATTCGTCGAGGCTCTGCCTTCTGCCGTGTGAGATAGCATCGGTGACATACGTCACAGGCCCTGGCATAAAAGGAATTGTCCGCAGTCCACCTTTGCTGCCAGCCTCAACCTCGAATTCCTGCAATAACTTGACTTGAAAGTCGTAGAAGTCTTGGTAATATCGAGAGAGCTCCCAATGCCTGCCATCCTCTAGAGCGACGTCGACGATGTACCAATACTTGTCATTGTCAAAGCACCACCGCGGTATCGAGGCTGATACAGGAGCAAGTAGAGGACTCTGTGAATGCCAGTATTAGTCCCGGAACCGCGACCGGGGAGGATAGGCTTACCGGTCCGCGCGCTACGTTATTCGAGCTCATGCCTGATTCAATCTTGCCAAGAGGGATGCTTCTATCTCTATAGTACTTAGTCATCTTCTTCCACTCCTCCACTTTCGGTACGCCTGCTCGTGCAACCGCTTCCTGAGCATCAGGGACAGGTTTTCCCGTCAATGTGTCCCGAATTTCGACGTACGAGGCCGGTATGAGGCCCGGTCCACCCAATCTCCCAATTGGCTTCGCCACGAACCACTCCGGGTTCGATTGAGCAGTGACCACAATTGACTCGCCCGCCTTCGCCTCCAACTCATCCGATCTCTCCGCGTTAAAGTCATACTGCACCACACCGTATACCATCGCCCCCGAACCCTTTCCTATACTCGACAGCCTTGCCTCCCTCCCGGTTGCACCTAGATCCTGGCGCGATTGTGCTCCAGTTTCCGAGTATCCCGAGTCATGTTGAGTGTCGTCATCCGTCCCTCCCGATGTGGCTGACTCGGTGCTTTGCGGTTCAGTCTTCCCAATCACCTCGAAGTATGAGACAGGCACCAGTCCTCTTGCGCTTGGAATGAGAGGGTTGCATGCCTCATACCAGTTCGGGTCGTCTTCTCGACTTATCACGTGGAAAAAATCTCCTTTGTGGAAGGCCAACTGCTGGGTGTTTTGTTCATCTGGGACACGATCGTAGAGGGCTTTGATAACCTTCATTTTCGGCAGGGATCAGTGGTTACTCATGCGACTGTATGACCGCGGGGATAGTAGGTCTAGCTCACCTTCTTCGGTGGTACAATGGCCACGGCAGACTTAGGGGTGATTGATATATGTTGTGGTCTCGAGTCGCTCTTCTCTCCTTTCATGGACCTTCGTAAGAACTATATGCGATCAGCGAAGCTCGTTGCGTCCACCAAGGCAGTCCATCGGCGGGGTTGAAGCATACATTCATATCGTGGAATGATGGTAATACACGCTCCCGCTGTTGATCGCGTCACAGTCAATCCTTCCGAGAGTTTGTATACGTGATCTGCAAGTGGAGAGTGCTGTTCGTCCAGTTTCGCGAACCGTCGGCTTTGTCTCGGCGCGGTAGAGAAGCCCTCGCTCGATCGAGTGTAAGGAAAGCCCCGCAGACGTGGGAAGAATGCGTTTTGGCGGCAGCCCAGGAGGGTTCATGTACGATATTCGAGACGGCAATTGACCCTTTCCGACGAAGAAAATAGTGCTGCTAAATGAGAGCGTAAATCTCCCTATCCGCGCATTCTCTCGATCTCTCCAAACCAAGGCAACGTTGAGACTCGACAATACCTCTAACAGGCTACCGTAGGTAACAAATGTATTATTTAAGCTTATTTAACCTGAATGGATGTAGCGAAGGATGTCTCTGCTTGCATCGGGTACGGTATTAACTATAGAATACTTCGAATACCAAAGCAGATAGTAGGAGGATGTTGGAGAGTTGCAAATGACACGAGACGTTCACCGTTATAGAGTGCTGTGTTCCAACGCCGCAGATGCAACGACTCTGTCTGAGTTGCCGCCTGCAGCCTGAGTGGGGGAGCTGTGGACGGACCCGTGGACAATTAACGACCCACACCTGCCTTACCACCTTGGATTTAGACGTCAGACAATGGAAACGCTGCGCCGCACCGCTAGAGTTGAAAGGTGTCTAGTGCAGCAAGAAACAAAGAGAGAAGAGAGAGAGATACTGAACACAAAGCAGGAGAGAGGCGGTCCCCTTGCCTTCGATAATTGCTGGACGTGGATGCCCTCTCCTGCCTTACGGTTTACTTGCCCTACCCTTTGCGAGGAGCTTTGTGTTACACCGACCTTATCCTTCTGCCCTGAGGCTCTGATGATGTGAGTATCATTGTACGACACAGATACTTGGCTTGAATCACCTCCCATATTCGTTTTGTGGTACTCGAATACCTTAAGGTAGGTAGGTGGTTGTGGTAGTCATTCATGAACGGAAGGCGGCAGATGAGGCTTAGCCGACATCATAGATCTCTACAGCCCGGAAGCCTTAAGCTCTAATTATAACTCTCGCCAAGTGGAGTATTGGTTCCGGCCATGTCGGTCTTCTGCCTGAGTGCTCCGAGGCGTGCTGTACGATATAAGCCCGCCGATGAGGGATCGCAATGAGTTCCGGGCACAGTAGGTTGTGCAGATGCTTCTTGAACTACTGCGCGTCACCCACCTTACCGGATGACATGCAGCTCAAGGAAGATGCGGAAGGAAATAGAACAGTTGATCACCTTCGCCAGTGGGACGCCGTTGTTGATATTTGGGACGTAGAATATGAGTCCGGAAGGGAGGTCATACTCAAAGTAGGTACAACGCAACCGAAGGGACTCGCCATACCTCAAGAGATGTTCAATGACCATGAGCCGCATACGTTGCATGAGAGATAGAGTTCCAGGCCTTAGCCAATAACGTGCTCGTAACGTGCCCAGCAAGAAGGGTAACTTAGCACCTGTCTCAATCTTCCCGCTTGAGACATGCATTTCGGTGCGAGCAGTAATCCGGACTGCTTGTGGTAGAACGAGAAGGCACTGCCAGGTAACGAGAGTACCAGGTATGAACCGGGTCCACACTGGTGAATAATTTCAAGATTAGACCTTCTTGGAGCTTCCGACTCTCTGTCCACCCGAATGTTTAACCAAACCTGGCGAAGGAGAGAACGAGTGGCCTTGAACGAACAATGGTACATTGCCCTTAAGTAGATTGTGTCTGGACCGTAGAGGATGCCACATACAGAGCTTCTATACAACCCAAGGCTTCCATAGCGCAATACTACAAGCCCAGTGCATCAGATGCACATCTCTGAATCCCAATTACGTACGTACATAATGAGAGCAAGCGGTTCATGCGGGTATGAAATCGTCAGCGAAAGACCGATGAACCTCCATATGCACCAAATACGAATGCCACAAGCGCTGCGAAAAGAAGTGGATGACGAAGCCGGCAGAGTATGTGACGGGACGAGGAAAAAAATTCATTCCGAACAAATGAGATGTTAGTCGTGCGGGGAACCGTGACCAAGCTTGCAAACACAGCTCACGTAGGTAACTGAAGCGGTGAAGACAAGGGACCTGCAGACTTGACCATGGAGTCATGCAACTTCGCTGACCCAAGTAATGTTCGGTGAAAGTGATAGGTGCGCTCGGTCCGAGAAGGAGACGGCTTTGATAGCAAGGGCCGCAGTTGATTAACTGACGAGGAATAGGCGATTCGCAGGATCCGTGCTGTGCCCAGATTCTTCCCGAGGGCACAGTCGGAAAATTGTAGATTGAAGCAGTAATCAGATCTGACCTTTGATATCTACTCGTTGAAAAGCAGCGATCTTGGCTCTTTCGAAGACCAAGCCAGCTTGTCCCGAAAGCAGCCGTACTCCGTCAGTCTCCTCTTTCAGGAGACTTTGAGCACCGTGGTCGCACATGAACCTGGCACTTTCCTCATCCGACTCAAAACCAAGCTCTTCGGTGATGAATCTAAGTTTCACAACTGGTTTATACCTGTATTCGGAGGTTAGCCACAACTCAGCCAGTGTTGGACAATATGAGAAAACTTACGCTTTGCAAATATTGGATAAAGCAGCTAGACGCTCTCGAGCAACAAACATATCCATCAGATACGCTCCCATATTGGGTGTCAGGAGATAGAGTTGAAAGAACCTGTGGTAGTTGCCCAGAGCCAGCGCTGATCGCGCATCTAATGCGTGCTTGATGGCCGGATCACCCTTCTCTGCTGTTGTTAGATCTGCCAATACGTCGTTCATATCGGTCCGATTGCATGTATGAATGAAATAGAGGATACGATACGCCTTGAACTCCGTTGGATGTCCTCCAAGGTTTTGCGAATACAGTGCCCGCAACTGCGTCTGACACTGATTATACTCACCAAGATCCCCTTTCTCCAACGCAATGCGGGCGTGAATCTCATACACTATCACGGTGAACTCGTTCTTGATATGCTGCACTGTCAGATCCTGGCGTAAGGATTTAAACTGGTCGCAAATATACGAGTAGTTGTTTTCTTGTTTCCATTTCCTCTTTAGGAGATCCAAGGTCCTCTCTAGTACTGGGAGGGGGCGGACTGTGTCTGGGTTTGGGGCAGACGTAAGACGGAAATACTTTTTCTCCAATTCTTGAGATCGGCCAACAACAGGTCCTTCGTTTGCGTTCAACGGAGGAGAATCATCTCGGGCTGGGACGTAAGAAATCGGTGACGCGAACCCGGTCCGTACATCTTCGAAGCGTCTCTTGCGCCCGTCGAGATTGTTTTGAAACTTACTTGAGCTTTTACCAGAGGTATCCTTACGCTGGCGCTTCTCCGCTCGATCCGCCATCGCTGGAGAGGGATGGGCAATCCGGTCCTCGAGACCATTCCGGCTGTTAGTCTTGCGCCAAGGTGGCTGGGGTTCACTTTCATTCTTAGTAGACGTGGAATCAACGAGCTTCTTCTTCTTGTAACCTGGCATATCGCTAGAGCTTTGTGCGCTCAAGGTGGTGGAAGTATTCCTCCATGATGTGTTCGCAGCTGTCTGAGGGAACAACGCCCTTTCGTTATGGATCATCTGTTGTGGTAACGGTAGTGCTTCCCAATCAATGCTAGTCAATCTATCGTTCTCCGCTGCGTCGGAAATAACCTTCTTTAGCATCATCTCCATTTCTTCTCGCTCAACACCTGGTATACTGTTGTCTGCAGCGAACGATCTTTGGACATATTGCCGGACAGGTAACGGCCAGTCTCTCTTACGTTTCGCAGATGTCTGTGTCGAAGTTGTTTCTCGAGCCGACAGTGAGGTTGTGGGAGGTGCCTGATGTGCTTCGAGCTGTGGAGGTTTGGTAAACGTTCTTCGAGCGGAGACAGGTATGAAAGCGCCATTTGGAACTGATATGTGGCTCCGAGCGTGGAAGTCTGGCTCTTGAATTACGGTAGGCGGCATGGTGTAAGCTTGTGAAGGGCTGGGTCGCCAGCGTGGTGCTGTTGTTGTCATCTGCACGATTAATAAGAAGGTGAGCTGCAATAAATGACCTTCGTCAGGCTTGGTGTAGTTGAGGTGGTGTGCTCTTCACGAGTTTTAACTAGACAAAATAGCGACATGAGAGGGTGGATGATGTTAAGGTAAGTTATGAGTGAAAGGTGAAGTGGATAATGTGTGCGACGCATTCGGCGGCGTTGGCGGCGTTTCTACATCTACGCCATGCTCCGAATTTCAAGGCATTACATAACACTCTATCAGATCGGAGAGTACTTGTACAGGTACAAATTACCTTAGTTTGGGAGTGAAGCTCGATAATGTTATCGCCAACGGAGTAATGATGAGATAGCTGAATGTTCCTCCAACAAATAGAACTCACCACTGCACTGCGACCTTCGCTGCTACCGGGTGAGACATTACTATTTGTTCAAGATGCTGTGGGACTATATGAAGGGTGCGTCCTCTCCCCCAACCCATTAGTCTTCGAGGGCATCACCAGCTCTCCACATATGCCTCCGATTATGGCTATGATTCTACAGCTATCACCACTTCACTCATTTACTCATTGATCGGCCAGGAAATTCAAGGTCCCAAGCTTTCAGAATGGACAAGCCTACCTTACATCGCATAGAGCTTGCTATGTCGACAACGAGGAGCCACGTAAACACTCTGTCGGGATTGAGCTGAAAGAAGTTGATCGGCATGAATACTATGTATCTTACCCTGCTTGTCTTTCCACAGGTCAAGGCTGACTTGAACAGGCAGGATTCTTGAAGTCCTCAGCAAAGATTACCTTATTTCTAAAACCCCCGAAGACACCTGCTCTACAAGCCCGCAACACATCGACGACGTATGCTGCGGATGCGAATGCAACGCCACTGTCTCAAACCAGCGCTGGTTTTCCCACAGCGCGCCCGGGAAGTCCTTACCGTCATCTCCAATCACCTCCTGCGTCTTCAAGAGCATCTGCCACGTGGGTGTGCTCCATTTGCTCATACTCGAACCCGGTACCTTCGAATTTCGACCTTGAGAATGCTAGTGCACTCACCCATATTACGCCATGTCAAGCCTGTGGCATCAAACCCCCATGGACCGATGTGCTGAAAGCTGCCATATCGAACGCGTCAGCACGAGAACAGCCTTTGACACCTCAGACATTACACCAGTCGGAAGTTGAAGGACATGGACAATCGACAAAGGCTGAGATTGATCGTGTTGCCTCTACAGCGGAAACGACCCTACGATGTCCGCGATGTACCTTCCTCAATCATCCGTCCTTACTATCCTGTGAGCTGTGTGGGGCATCATTGGTATCTGTAAGTGGTCATGAGACAGAGGGACGAGTTGGGTGGACCTCTCGACCAGAGTCCCCAGGCCCATTACTGGATGGTAACGCCTCACCAAGCAATGGCGTGCCTGAGAGTATCAAGTTTTCCTTCCGTGCGGGTGGGGAGAAAATCTTCTACGAGCGGCTCAAAGGGGCTATGGTTCAACGAAAGTGGCTGCTGGACAATGCCCCTCCCATTCCGAGGCCGAATCCTCCACTGGCCGGCAGCCGAAACGCTCAGAGCAGCCTGGCGAATGGAACGGCCATTCAAGGTTCTGAAGCATCCCGGAAGACCGTAGGTATTGCTGGCCTAGAGCGTCTTGGCTTGGATATACGTAAAAACAACGAGACCGTGATCAGTACTGCGTTCGAAGACCTTGAGGGGCTCATGGCGTCAGCCAAGGAGATCGTTGCGCTTGCTGAGCTTTTTGCGAAACAGTCGGTCAATGGGTCTTCCGAAGCGAGTGATTTGCTCTCAGAATCAGCCAATGCCCTCGGCATGGTAACCACTAAGGAGATGCTCGGCTCTGGTGGCAGCTCCGAGTCACTATATCTTTCAGAACTGGCCCGCAATCTTGCTGAATACCTCACCGATGATAGCAGGGGAATACTACGGAAGGAAGGGGGTATTATGAGTCTTGTCGACCTGTGGGCTGTCTTCAATCGTGCAAGAGGTGGTGTTGAGCTCGTCAGCCCCTCTGATTTCGTGAAGTCTGCGCGCCTATGGGAGAAACTAAACCTGCCCGTAAGACTCCGCGAGTTCAAGAGCGGTGTACTTGTGGTGCAGAGGTATGATTGGAACGATCAGAAGACAATCGCACAGTTGCTTGCATGGCTCAAGAGCTTGCATTCAGCTCCTCCCTCCTCTGAAATACCATGGGATTGGCTTACTTTTGGCCGAGGCGTCACGGCGCAAGACGCAGCAGAGAAGTTCGGCTGGAGTGTAGGGGTCGCTACCGAAGAGTTGGAGCTGGCAGAAGAAAAGGGTGTGTTGTGTCGAGAGGAAGGGATTGAGGGCTTACGCTTCTGGGAGAATTGGTTTATCGAGAAGAATGACAGTCATGACGACTTGAGTGCGTTATGAGGAACTAATGCATTGAGGTCTCATCAGAAGTCCCTCCAAGTGACTGCTCTCATACCATATGTGAGCATCATAGGCTCCTGGCCGAGGGTTATGTCACCTATAGTAGCCACTTAGGCCTATGGTCTAGGTTTGTCAGGTTGCTTCAGGTGCTCAGGTAAGCGGGTGAGGCAATGGGATTGGGGTCTGAAAGGTATTTGACGTAGCCAGAGCACGGTTGAATGTCAAAGCCCTACTTGACGCCTGCCAGTACCTCTACAAGTGAAAATTCTAGGGCGAACTGGCAATTTGCAGTCACAACACCTGTGCCCGAATGAAGATGACCTTACTGAGCTTGTTGTGATGCATCTGCCGATCATATGATAAGTACTTTATGAGTGTGAATACCTTACTGTCTACCTCAAGGTAGGTGCACATACGAAGTCAAGTACCTGAAGGTTTGAGTAGAAATATCGGTCTTGGAAGGTTGTAGAGTTGGGGGGCCGTACTTTAATGGAGTTAGACTCAAAGATATGTAACCGGACGAGCTTAGATAAGGAAAGTTAAGGTAGAGCGCGGCTGCGCTACCCCGCTGTGACTGACCCAGCCTTAGGTAAGTGGTTGCCTGCCCTCCATTGCCAACACAGGAATTGTCGCTCACTGCCTTGAGAGTGCCAGGGTTCTGGGCGCTTCTGCATCCTTTGAGCCGCTCAGTGGACAGACCGCTACCGTTGTAAGGGATCTTACCTTTTGGTCAAGCTTCACTTTGGATGGTTGAAGACCCTATGCAGTACTCGTATGTCGTCGTTCTCTGTTCAGTCTCTACCAGCCCGTACTGACCAAGACTTCATAGCAGACTGGACATAAATTTATTACCATGTATCAATCTCCCCGACCCGCTACACACTATGCGCTGTCAGTCTCGAGCATGCAGACATTATACGTATCGTCCTTCAACATGAGCTCCGGGAAGTCCAGTGGCCATCATTTGCGAGGCGGCTCCATTTGTCAATCACGGCGTTCATTCTGGTGGGGTCGGAAGAGCCCTCGAGTCTGGACGTCCTATCTTGATGAGAACTTCCAAAAACATATTGAAACCCGTCAGCGCATGCTCAAGCACAGATGCACCAAGGCATCCCAACGTAAGTCTTTATGGGAAAGGGTACATACACCCGAACAAGATCAGCCGAGTTGGGGTTGGCGGTTGTCGAGTTCCTGGGGTAAGCCTGCACGGCGACAGGACGATTGCAACGAGCTACCCAAGCAAAAGGATGCGGAAGATCAAAGATTCGACCCTTGGTACAGCGAACTTCAATCCAGCCAGGAGATATTCCGAAGGAAGATGGCGGAGATAAGGAGACGAGTGGACGAGGATCCATTCAGAGCCGTCTTCGGAAGGAGACTAGATAGAGCATGCATGGACTGGTCCCTTCTCAACTGGGGTCTCGCAAAGAAGGCAGAGCGCGAAGTTGGAGTAGTTGAAGGGTCGCCGACAAGAAAGCAACCGCAGTCTGAGCCAACTGAAAAGGCAGGAGATAATTCGAAATCTGCAAGGCATAGTGTTGGTGGGAACCTAGACCATGTGAATCAACCTCACGCCAAGGTGCTCAGATCCGACGCAACAAGAGCAAAAGCTGTTGCCAACTTGGAGCCGACTGCCAAGCCTAAAGGAATCAAAACGGGCAACAACTCTTCGCTGCCACCGTTATCGACTACGGAAGAGTTCACGATTGATCTCATAACACTGCGCAAAGTACCACGGACAGCTGAACACCATATACAATCCGATGAGGAGCCCACCAAGATACCTGTCAAGAAATTTGCAGGATATCGTTCAGAGCCTAAGAAACTCGATGACGTCGTGGAGGTCCACGGCGCACAAGATGTTCTGGAGACCGAACTCTCCAAGTATGAGGCCCACTCAGTGAATGCTCAGAGCGTCTCCACCCGTGAACTACGAACTGATCCAATGGCCGATGGACTCGAGGACTACGAGCTTCACGTTTTGAATGACCTTGAAAGCCCAGAAAACTTCGGGTCCGCCGAGACCGTTGCGGCTCAAGAGAGCTCCAGATCCCAACCTCATCGAACGGGAACGAAGCTGCCAGTCCGAGACTTCGCTAGTGATGTGAAGACTGCGCCAAGGTCAAGATCCCGACCGCCGCAGATCGAGAGCTCCCTGTCTCGAAGGCTACGGAACAGTTCCAAGCGGGAATCGAAGGTACAGGCAGAAGAGAACCAGAGATTACGTTATAATGAGGACGAATCTACGGTGGAAGACATTGATCTATTACGAGCCAGTGATGTAAGGGCTGCCTCAGGCCTAGCGGGAAGGCCACGAAAGGAGACAGACGAGGAGAAGCAGCAACGACGGAGAAATTTGGAAGATGATTTTAACAAGCCTCGAGAATTGGAGACACAAGTCGCCGAGGATATTGCAGCGCAAACAGTGGCGACTTTGAAAGAAACAAGGTCTCAAGAATCTATGGAGCCAGAAACGGACGCTTTTGGCTACGATCTGACGTCACAAGGTCTAGAGACATCATACGAACGAGAACTGCAGAATCGCGTACAATGCTCAGAGAACTCTTATGCGGCTCAAGCTGAAAAGGAGGAAGCTGCACTGCGCGACGCAGAGATCGATGGCTTCGACAGGAGACCACGAGGTTTGGAGACGAATTTTGTAAGAGGGCAAGAGTCTCAAAAGTCCGAAGGTCTTTGGCTGGGAGAGGTGGCAGGGCATGATGCTTGGTCTGAACCATCGGACATTGATGCAGTTGCAAAATCCCCACAGGAACTCGGGGCATCCTCTCCTCCAGAGCAGTCTACTCCGAGCTCGCAAACGGTCGAATCACAAGATGAAGGGCTCTCTAGGATCGAAGGTAACAACCTCGACAGCACGGCTCAGGTCCCTCAAAGTCTCCCGGTTGGTAAAATACATCAGCCACGAGGTGAAGGAGACATGTCCGCCAACGTGCACGACTTCGCAGTCAGAGATAGATGGTATAAGAAACAGGCTCCCCAAGCGATCAAGAAGAATGCAACCATTGTAACTGAGGGGCACACTTCTGCGGAGGGCTTGCGTAGGACCTTTGATGGTCACCGAGCTTCATACGGCAACTTCCAGCAGGAGAACGACATGTTCACCGAAGATGAAAGCAATGATGCTGGCGTGGAGAGAGGCCTCGACGCCTACGATAGTAAGCTTGGCAGACAGGGCTACCATTTCCACACAGGGCAGGACTCCCTGGAGGCAGACATTCTAGCGCAATCGGAACAGCAGATCCAAAAGAGAGTTGAAGATGAGAATGTGGCGCCATATAGTTCATACTCGGCCCCTGATGCCCTTGCTATGCGATGGGAGGAAGAAGAGCAAAAGTTACACGAGGAAATAAGAGAGACCAACGATATCCTCTTAGAAGCGAAAGCCGAACTTTCGAAAATCATGGCAAACAAGGCGAAGTCGGAACTTGTTGACGGAAGAGGGCTGAAAGCGTCTGAATTAATGGAATTCTCAGGACAATCGGCACGCCCATCAATAGTTCCAGATGCAAAAGCTTATGAAGAGGACGAAAAGGCAGCACTCCCGAAGGATGGCACGTCTGTACTTTATAGAATTCTAGCACACGATGTGCGCACGGGTCAAGTGGTTACCGTCCCGGCCAGTTCATCCATCATCTCTGCAACCGAAACACCGATCTCACTTCTCAAGGCAATTTCAGGCCTTGCCAATCCTGCCCAATTCTTGCCTCACCTTCGTGAGCTAGACGCTACTGGCTACGAGGTCGTCTCCGGGGGCCGCGATGTTCTTATTTTCAGGAAGGTCCAAGGGTCAGAGGAACCAGATCCAGTTGTGTATCCAGAGACCGAACCCGCTTTGGCGGATCGTCCGAGGGCGATGAACCCGATCGACGGTACGACGACGCAAACTGGGAACTTCGCCTCTCCCACCGGCTTTGTCAATTACGATGTGGTATTCCCTCCACCGTTGTCCGAGCAAGCGCGGGCATCCCCTCGTGCCGTGTCGGGCCGGACCGGCGGTACAGTCAGAAGAGAGGAAGACGTCTTCTCCGGTTCTTCTCGGCGCTGGCGGGACGACGACAACAACGACAGGCGAGAGCGACCCAGGGGACGAGTCAGGAAAGCGGCGAAGCGGGTGTTCTGGGTGGGGGTCTGGACGGCGGGGTGTTTTTATGCCGTGGGCGTGGTAGCGGAGTTCTTCCGGACGGGGGGCGCGGACGGTATTGGGGCACAGGGCTTTTAGGCATCTTGTTAACATTTGGAGACTTCAGGAGTATGTGGAGGACGGTCTTGGTGATGGGGGTAATTCTAGGATGGCCATTTGATATATACTGCTGTATAACCTTGGACGAACAGGAGGGAGGTTAGGGGTTCGATCATTACATACTATGATGGTCCTATCTCAAGAAATTGCGTGTTCCCGGTCTAGACACTCCAAGGTCGCCGTCTTGGTCTGCCTTGTTCCACGGGAGAAGAACATCGTTTACAAGCACCGGAGCATCATGCCCATCATCCCACTCAAGATCCCAGGCCTCAGTACTAACCACTCAACCAGCAGTCGGTCTGCAACCGAGAGGCTGCCTCGATCATTGAATCCTGACTTACAGTAGCACCCATTTACACTCTGGAATCCTGAATCGAACTCTATAAACTTCCCGATCTGACAACCCCAACCCGGGCCCAGCGTTCCTGTAGTGAAAGACGGCGTTTGCACCTCAGTAAGGTAAGGTACCTTAAGGTAGGTAGGGTAAAGGCATGGCCAGCTAGCGTGTCCGCTAACCCGCAAGCGGCATGACGCAGCGGATCGAAATACCCTTCGAAGCGCCCCGAACTTAACCTGAACTTAGCTTGAGTTGTTTAACATTAGCTCCAGGAACGAAGCGGTGAAGGTGGGAAGTGAAAAGTCAGTCAGCTTGCGTAGCCGAGCGGGTGGGGGTCGACCACGTGTGCTGTACTGCCATCTAAGGGTAAGGTAATATTCCGTCCCTCGACGACGACGATTCCGGTCCTGAAAGCGGGCATGCAACATGCGACAGGCCGCTTCCGGTCAGAAGTTCTCTCACGGCTTGTCAGCATCGGGCTTTTGCGACGATGCGGCTCGAGACTGGGTCAAGGTGAGGAGAAAGGAAGGGAGGGGGAGTTGGTGTGGCTTGCATATTCAATATTAATATCGGACTTGGGTGCACGTCAACGGCACGGTTTCCACTTCGGTCGATGAGGGAGGAGGGAGGATGGATTGAGTTCTCTTACCTACATATGAGGGCGAGATGGTTACGTGAGATTTTGGATCTGGTGTCAGATAAGGTAATTGACTTCGGGCGTGTGCTTCAGATGTCGATGCTAGAGTTTGTTGGCTGTGCCCCTTCCGCAGCTTATATTGAGATTGAGGGTGTATGGTAAATGATTCTATAGATTACCTTACCTATGTTCTGTGTATTATTTCATGTATTGAAGACGATCTTACTCGCGCTTACCATAGTTCTTTCGAAGTAGCTTCGTAAGGTTGATCTGATCATCAAGGCGCTCGAATTCAGAAATCTGAACAACGATGTTAATGCGTCATGGGCAGAGGAGAATTCAAAGTTGATAGATGGAATCAATGTACTGGATTCAGCTGTATCAATAGGTACAGACTGTCTGAGCAGTGCTTAACTGAGGGGGAGCAGGAGGATACCAGGTAACAATGAAAATGTGACGCACCAGGGTTGATTGCTCCATCGGGATTTGGGCCTTCTCGATCGGTCAGCTTCCGTGTGAGCGCTGCCATTCACCGACAAGCCCTTGCAGCTGTGCATGTGAAGACGGACGAACTGGAGGAGCATCTGTGACCGAAAAGGACTCTATGAAGTACGCACCCTATTAATGACATTTGGGACCGCTTGGGCTGTGCCATGTTGACCTAGTAGGTAAGGAGGGTCTCGAAAGGAGGAAAGTTATAGATAGATGGATACTATTTGTACTGCCTGGAGTCACCTGGTGCTCCACTGTATTTGTATTTAGGCCTCTGGGTTCCTGTACTGTAAGGTAAGCTTTGATGAGCCCCAACGGTCGGGAATATATATGTCAGGAGAAGGGTACGGTCGAGCGAACCGCATGGCTGTATAAGCGCCCTTGTCAGCAGCCCTCGCCTTGCCTTGCCCTTGCCTTACGTGCTTCTTATTACCTTATTACCTTATTTAATATGGAATAATACAAAAAGAAATCTATATAAGTGCGGCAGCCAATGTTATTTATATTATCATCATCAATTATTACGACTCATTCTTTCTGTCACTACAGGTAGGGCTTAACAATTGCAGGCTGATTCGACTTTCAGATGGATCTAGGTAAATGTTAAGGTACTGTGTGCAGTCCAAGCTGATCCTCTTGAATCTTGAAAGGACACTAAATCCAGGTCTACTCCTCCACAATAAGGTGACTAATTAATTTAATCTAGGTAATTTAATCTATTTTGTCACCAGGCTCTCTTGACTCTTCTGTGTCGCCAATAATCTTCGATCAGTGTCCCTAATAACATGATAATACCACTCGGTACAGCGTAATGCTGGTATCTTACTCATACAGTACTTCAGCTAGATACAGTACCTACCTTAGTAAAGATACCTCAAGAATCTGATAAGATAACGTAAGGGAGTGGACGAATGGGGCTTCTTTGAGGTACTCTTTTGACCAGCTGTCTCTTAGAAAGGTACCTTATGTACCTTATTTGCTAAATTACCACTAACTTAGGCACATTACTTACCTGACTCGGACCCTGCCATGCAAAATCTGCCCCATCTGCCAATCTCGTTACCGTCCCGTACCTTGGTCGATAATAATATTAATGCCTTCGAACTCTACCCAAGGTACCACCTACGGTACTTCGTAAGGTACTCTCAACTCCTGCTGCTCCCATCCCATCCCCGACCTCGACACCTCACCATCCGCCAGCAACCACCGATGTTGCGCCCTCGTCGTCCTTGTAATCCCTTTCGTCGACAGGGAGCACATTCGCACATCGACAATCAACCCGCAATCTCGTCGCGCCCTTACACTCATTACTGACGACATTCATCCGGATTTTCTAGCAAAATCCTACCACATTCGTTTGGCATCCTTTCATCTTCTTTCGCCTTCCAATATATCGGCCTTTGCCTGTTACTACGATTCCAGCGAGTCTGAACGAAGCCGTCACGGTCGCTCCTGGAAGTTTCCTTGTACGACAGCCATCTTGAAAAATCGACGATCCTTATTGAAGCCCTTGCGTCCCAACGTCAACCTCGCACTCGAGCGAAGCAAGGTTACAATAACTTCTACATACACCACCGTCGAGCTTTGACAAATACAGGTTCTGTGTAGGGATCTGGACTTTGTCGAGGTCATCGTTTTAGGAAGACATAAAGAGGTGTTTCTTTGTTCGACATCCATTCTCGGCACACTGGCTGCGCAAGGCAATAAAGGCCCATTGAGTCACATCAGTTGCGGTGGCACACGCGAAAGTAAGAGACGGCTCAGCGTCGACGGACAAAGGAGACGCGCATCGTAATCAAGTCTTCTCGCCCTCGTCGGGGAACTGAGCGAGCATCAGCATCATTTACATCGACGACACGCACGAGTCACGAACAACAATACTCAATTTACACGATAGGAGGTCCCATTCTTTCGAATACACAACCAGAATTAAAAGTGGGTGAAGGGGAAACGGAACCGGCATATAGCACTCTCGGTCAATCCTTTCAGGGCTTTGTTGTCCCTTCACGCTCCTTTGAAGATCTGGTGTAAGTATTACGGAAACCGCTGGGATAGACGTCGTGAGTACATCCGCTCCGCATTGAATCTTCACCGATCACGACCCAGACTCGATCACCTGGAAGCGCCGAGCTTGTGCGGCGCAGCAAGGCTTTACTCCGTACACTCAGACTGAATCATTCAATCAAATACTAACTCATTCGGCGATTAGACGCTCTTTACACCATATTGACCTGTCAAATTCACTCGTTTCTACCGACCCTGACGGTGAGTGTGGCCCACCCTTCGAAGATCGCGTTCGGATCTGACTGTGCGTAGATATCAACATCGGAAAACCTTAAATCTCTTACTTTCTCACCCTCAGCGAATTCTAGCAGGCGCAACTTAGCCACTTGGTCAGAATGCGGAGTTCAACTGCCCGGTGGGCGGCCGTGCTCGTCATGGTGTCGAGTCTCAGTCCCATCTTGTGCTTTGCCGAGGCAGCACCAGCACCCATGCCGACGGCAGCAGCGGATAGGCCGAAGTACTACTTCCCTCGGGTCATCAAACGTCGGATCGTAACGAACACGACTGCTCCTGCAACGACCACGTTGGTGGAGTCGACTTCGGAGTCATCCAGCTTGACCACTCGTCAGATGTCCTCCCTTGAGTCATTACTCAGCAGCTTATTGTCAGTCTCTCAAGCCTCGACAATCGGTCATCCAAATTCACGGAGTCCGTCGTCAAAAACAGATGGAGTTCTTAGTCCGGGAACCACGACCATTGTAGGTACGATGACCGTTACGGTGGAACCGACGCCGGGTACTGGAAGTTCCAGAGCTGGCTCAAGTGGACCATTAGGCAACAGACCAGCACCAGTCCCGTCAAACCCGGCGCCCGCATCAGCGGAACCGGCATCATCTGCATCAGCCTTGAGCGGTTCGGCTACGACTTTGGTCTCAACGGCGTTGCCATCAACAACGTTGCCATCAACAAATTCAGCACCAAGCGTACCTTCGGCATCAAGCATACCCTCAGCTTCCAGCGTTCCAAGTGCTGGCTCTAGCTCTACGTCGCCATTGCAAAGTCCAGCATCAAGCGTACCTTCAGCTTCCAGCGTTTCAAATGCTGGCTCTAGCTCCCCATCACCATCTACAAATGCAGCATCAAGCATACCTTCAGCTTCCAGCGTTTCAAATGCTGGCTCTAGCTCCCCATCACCATCTACAAATGCAGCATCAAGCATACCTTCAACATCAAGCATTCCAAGTGCTGGCTCTAGCTCCCCGTCACCATCTACAAATGCAGCATCAAGCGTACCTTCAGCTTCCAGCGTTCTGAATGCTGGCTCTAGCTCCCCGTCGCCATCTACAAATGCAGCATCAAGCGTTCCTTCAGCAACAAGCGTACCTTCAGCATCAAGCGTACCGTCAGCTTCCAATGTTCCAAGCGTTGACTCTAGCTCTCCATCACCATCAACAAACTTGGCATCAAGCGTCCCCCCAGCTTCTAGTGTTTTAGTTGCCGGCTCCAGCCGCACAACGCAATCCGGTTCTGCCGCGGCGTCAGCAGTGCCTTCGGCATCGGCTTCGAGTGTTCCAGCTTCTGCCAGCCTTCTTCCCTCGGCAAGTGCTGCACCGAGTGGCACAGCGGCTTCCCAATCGGCTGGAAGCGCAACCGCTTCAACAGGCACATCTGCTCCGAACCAGGCAAGCTCCGAGACCATCGCCTCAGCTGGGGGCTCCTCCGTCAGCCAATCCCATACGGACGTCCTTCCATTGCCGGTCACAGTTCCGTCAGTCACAGTACAGTCAGTCACAGTACCGTCAGTCACAGTACCGTCAGTCACAGTACCGTCAGTCACAGTACCGTCGGTCACAGTACCGTCAGTCACAGTACCGTCGGTCACAGTTCCGTCGGTTGCGAGTGCAATCTCAAGCGTCGAGTCGAGGGTCGCTTCTGGTAATGGATTACCGTCAATAGTCGTTCCAGGATCATCTGCGACTACGTCTACGGACATTGTGCCTACGAATGTGGTTCCCTCGAACCCTACTTCTACAGGTGCTGCTCCGGCGAGTGTGGTGCTATCAACCTTATCCGCCGTATCCTCTGCTGGCCCGATACTATCTGGAACAGCTGGCTCAAGTGGTGTTGCTTCCACTGCTGTAGTACTACCGATCTTGTCTGCATCCTCTGGGTCAGCAGGATCTACAGGCAGTGTTCCTCCAATCGTGGTGGTACCTAGCTTATCAGCCGTTTCTTCCGCCGCTTCGGTACTATCTGGAACTGCTGGCTTAAGTGGTGTTGCTTCCACTGTTGTAGTACCACCGAGCTCGTCTGCATCCTCTGGGTCAGCAGGGTCTACTGGCAGTGTTACTCCAATCGCGGTGGTACCTAGCTTATCAGCCGTTTCTTCTGCCGCTTTGGTACTATCTGGAACTGCTGGCTCAAGTGGTGTTGCTTCCACCGTTATAGTACCACCGAGCTCGTCTGCATCCTCTGGGTCAGCAGGGTCTACTGGCAGTGTTGCTCCAATCGCGGTGGTACCAAGCTTATCAGCCGTTTCTTCCGCCGCCTCGGCACTATCTCAGTCGGCTGCATCCGGTGGCGTCATTCCGTTAATCATAGTATCGCCAAGCGCCTCTGCAGCACCTGCTTCGTCAGCAACAGCATCCGTCGCGACCGCGGTTACTGGCACTGGAATCACCTTCGGCCCCTCCGGGATCCTCTCGAACTCGAACTCACCGAGTGCGACATCAGTACCCGGTCTTACAAATGCTCCGGCATCTCCACTCTCTTCGGTTGCGTCGATTATATCCGCTGCTACAAGCGTGGGACAATCAGTCGCAAGTAGTGTTGTGGGCGTACCACCAGGGACTTTGCCTTCTGTGGCGCCAAGTCTCAGTGGATTGGGTACAACAAGTGGATCAGGTACAACGAATGGATCAGGTAAACCCATTGGAACAGGTACTCCAAGCGGCACAAGTCCTTCAACTGGCTCAGCGTCGAGCGGCTCGATTTTGGGTGCCTCAGGCATAACAAGTGGATCAGGTACAACAAGTGGATTAGGCACACCAAGTGGATCAGGTACACCAAGTGGATCAGGTACACCAATTGGAACAGCCCCTTCAACTGGCTCAGCATCGAGTGGCTCGGTCTCGGGTGGCTCAGGGGCATCAAGTGGATCAGGTTCGTCAGTCTCAACGGCGTCAACGAGCGGCTCCGCTCCGTCCAGCATCACACATAGCTCCCCTTCATCTTCTGCTGGGACTGGCAGCTTGTCTGTCCAATCCAGCAGTCCAAGTGGAAGTGGAAGCATTGTGCTCCCAGCTTTGCCTACCTCACGAGCTTCGGGCTCGACGTCAGCACATGCAAGCTCGACAGAGAGCGCAACGGGAGGATTGTCTAGCCTGATATCCAGTTTGTTAGGCGTCACATCTACAAGCCTCCCAGCAGTGCCCCTACCACTCAGCACTCATCCTAGCACTGTGTCAGGCTCGACAGTGACAGCAACGACGGGCAAAGGATCAAGTTCCCTACCATCGTCGACTCCGGGCGTGATCATCCCCTTAATGTCCGCCACTACCACGGTGCCTACACGCGTGTCCAGTACAGTTCCGACTAGTACCGCATCTCCTCTGACCTTGCCACCATCTACCGGAGTTACAAGCTCGGTTAGATCGTCGACCGCTCAAGGAATAATTCCGAGTGTTTCGTCTGCAATATCCTCAATACTTGCTGGGGTAACTATCGGTACGCCTAGTTCGCACACGTCCACCATTGGAACGACCACATCCGCTCCTGCAGGCGTGACCACATCCCCGACGTTAGCGCCTGCACTCAGCAGTATTTTGTCGCAACTGACGTCTGGTAGTGCGCCGACTTCTGTAAGATCAAGCTTAGGGACTGGTGTTACGTCTGTCCCATCTGGCATTTTGTCTGCTACATCTGGTATTTCGACTGCCCTACCTGGTACCTCGTTAATCCCGACTGGTTCCTCGTCGATTCCGACTGGTCTGTCCTCAGCCATCAGTGCTGGTCAGTCCTCTACAGGCAGCGCTAGTCAACACTCTACAGGCAGTGGTAGTTCCTCCGCTGCAGCCAGTGCTGGTCAGTCCTCGACAGGCACCGCCGGTCAGTCCTCTACAGGCAGTGCTGGTCAGCCCTCTACAGCCAGTGTTCACCCCTCCGCTACAGTCAGTTCTGGCTCGTCAGGAATCCCTGGTTCGTCATCCATAGCAGCCGGCTTATCTGTGACTCCCTCTGGGTCAGTCTCAGCTTCTGCAACATCATCCGCCGCCAGCGAACAGGCCACAGCGCACGGTACATCTACTAGCGTCGGTTCAAGCGGGTCTACGTCTGCAACAAGCATCGTATATGGAAGCAGTGGGACCTCCTTGATAAGTACCGGATCTGCTACAGCTACCATCACTGGCTCTATAGCAAGCAGCCTAACCGCGACAACTACCGGGCCGACGGGGAGTGCCACTGGTTCGGCATTGTCATCAGTAACCGGTTCTCAGCTAGCAGCGTCAACGTCAATCCAACCTTCTGTTACAGCTGCTGGATCGTCAGGTATCACAACATCTTCACCAGGCCCGCAGAGCGTCAAAGCGACTGGAACTGATAGCGCTACGACTGAATTCATGCCCTCAAGCCTCCTCGTTCAGCCGTCCAACACCAATACTGCCTCACAAACGAAGTCTAGTACGGCTTCGATTCCAACAGACCAACCCCTGATCATTGTTCCTCAAGGCGGTCCGCCTGCGCAACCAGCGAACACGACGCTAATTCAGATCGGCTTCAACTACTCGCTCAACTACCAATTCGTCCTCGACCATCCCGTCACTCAGCGACAGATTTTCTCATATACACCAAAAGGTATTGCATTCGATCTCGGCATTAACCCAAACCAAGTCAAGATGCAGCGACTCGAAGCCATTAACTTGACCGGGACACCTGGACACAACTACTTCGCCACCCTTGCCATGGCCTATATTCCCACCGATATGGTCGACCGCCTCAGGCTTGATTTGCTCACCCCGCCTTCACTGATCTATAGAAACCCGGACAGCAGCACCAACATGCTCATGGCAAGGATCGATCCAGCCTTCGGGATACTGGCAAACCAACCGTATGGAGGCGGCTCCTCGGGTACATACGCAAACGGCAATACTGGGGCCTCTGCGTCTGCCGGACCCGGTGATGGTGCCCCGTTGGGCGGCAATGCGGATAGCTCATCCTCCGTCAAGGGAACATCTGTCGGGATCGGTGTGGGTGTTGTCGCGGGCGCCGCCGTCTACGGTGCTGCCATGTTCTTCGTTGCCCGGCGGTACCGAAGGAAAAGACAGGGGCATTACCGATCGCGTTCCTTGATCGACACGGCCGACATGGTCCAGAGCTCCGGGGGCGGTGCCAGCGCCGCTCTGATGAGCGGTAGCCGGGGCGATGGCTGGAGGAGCGTGACGCCCGGTTACGACGGCCGAGACAGCCGCAACAGCGGAAGGAGCGGGAGCACAAGAGCACAGATCAGCGCGCCCGTCATGGCGGAGAATTCGCTAGGTTGGAATTGAGCGATTCATGTTTAGAAGCAAGCGCAATGTACACTACCACTTCCACAACCACAACCCCCACCATCCGATTGTCTACGAGCGAGGCTCACCCCTTTTTGTGCTTCCTCTTTCCATCCCGCTCTTTTATTTCTCTTACAAAATCTTGGCGTTGGATGGACGCCTTCTTCTTTACTACCTACCTTGCTAAACCCCTACCTCTTTTCAACGTTTTATTTACTGGCCCGCTTGACCGATTCTCCCGGGGTTTTTATCTAAACCTATCTAGATCGTCCCATCTTCCCGGGATTGGAGATGGATCTTTTGTTCTTTTTCTCTTTTCAACCGCTTTAGGGTGGGGGGAGGTGCGAGTGGGGTTGGGAGGAAAGAGATAGGTCGGTCCGGTGCGGAGAGTGGAGGTTACCCGTGTATATTTAATGGACCTGATCTGATCTTATCTCGTCGGAATTGAATGGAGGGTTGATCTAGACTCTTTGTATTGCCAGTATGTTCTGCTATTGGGATGATAAGTAGGACGCTACAGAGTTGAGTTGTCGTATGTCAGTACCTAAGTAGGCAAGCCATACATCAACTGTTGTTCTATTCCCTTGTCCCCGGGCAGCTAGTTCCTCAACTCTTGCCCTGTAGACTAGTGGAAAGATGTCTTTCCACAAATTGAATGCTATGACCTTCCTTAAACTGCCCATCAAGAAGGTCGCTGGGTCGATCCTCCGGCCGTCTCATGTGCTTGTTGATTCCGTGCCTCAACAAACTAGAGCCTTACTTTAGCAGGTTATAAGAGAAAGAAGAGGAATTTACATAAGGTACCTTCTTGATATTTCGAAGTGAGCGTCAGTACTCTGGTGGTGGGCACCTTTAGGTCTTGGAGTTGCACATCGGTCACATTTTGCAGCAAATTGCTGTAGTTGTAGCCTTCTCTCGTTGATGGATCATCCACCAGCTCCGATTGAATTACCTCATGCCGACAAAGACGTGCAAGCTCAAGAAGGGCATTCGCACAGAGCATCTTGAATCTTTCCTTTTGAAACATCTCAAGAAAGCCTGCATGCTTTCAGTGAACATGGATTTGCTCGTGGTCATCTGGCATCAAGGCTTGTGTGCGTTCATGATACATCGCAGTGGTCAGTTCTTCTTTCAGGGCTGATGAAGTGAGAGAAGAAGTCTTTTAGTCATTCTGATACGAAGATGTCTGAACTGTGTCTTTCGTTTCATAGAATCAAAGATGATATTGCATTCCCAGAAATTAGATATGAAGCTGGTGACATGTGTGAAAGCCGCAGAGTCTTTCTTGGGTGGAGTCAGCTTACACACCAGGTATGACATGTTTGAATGAGAAGTGGGACATGTTTCTGTTGTCAAGTTTTTATGATGAAAGTTGCTCATGATGTGAGATTTCTCTTGAAGAAGGGACGTTGTGTGTAACAGGGTAGGTGCCGTTATGTACAGCGACCACAATATAATTTCTATCTCGCCCCACTCACGATTTTCTCACGACCGGGTGCTTGAGCTCGGGATACCAACGGTGTGCATTATCTCTTTACATGGGTGGCTTTTGATTATGACTTACTTTACCTCAACTCGGGGTTGGTTCTTTTGCTAGATCATTCACTGGCAATTGTTATCTGCATCTGCGGGGGTGGTTGACCGAAGTCCTCTATACACATTTCCAACCTCACCAATTGCGACTCTTATGCATCCATCATCCGTCTCATCATCGTCAGACATGCCATTCTCCCACCACAGCCATTCCGGCCAGTTCTGCGGGCACGCCACCAACACGTTGGAAGAAATGATCCAAACGGCCATCACCCGGCGCATGACCGTCTTCGCCCTGACCGAGCACATGCCGCGCGAACAAGCCGACCTCTACCCAGACGAGGCCAGTCCCCCCCCCTTCACCCCGCGTGCCTCGCCAATCGGGTCCAGAACTGAGCCGCCGGCATCCAGATCACAACCTCCACCACACCCGCCACGCTCGCAGCGCTCTTCGACGCCTACCACCACGAAGCCCTCCGACTACGCGACAAATACGCCTCCCACATCACAATTCTAATCGGCGTCGAAATCGACTGGATCCGCCCAACATCACAGCAATGGATCGAGGGCTTACTCGCAAAATACGCCTTCGACCTCTTCGTCGGCTCGGTGCACCACGTGCACGGCATCCCGATCGACTACGACGCGCGCTCGTACGGGGCGGCGCGCGAGCGGGCGGGGGGTACCGACGAGCGGCTGGCGGAGGAGTACTTTGACGCGCAGTTCAATATGGTGCGGGCGTTAAGGCCCGTGGTGGTGGGGCATTTTGATCTCGTGAAGCTGTTGAGTGCGGATAGGGAGGGGGGTTTTAGGCAGTGGCCGGGGGTGTGGGAGAGGGTGGAGCGGAATTTGAGGGTCGTGGTGGCGTATGGTGGGTTGGTGGAGGTTAATGCGGCGGGGCTGCGGAAGGGGTTGCGGGAGCCGTATCCCGGGGCGGAGATTTGTCGGGTTAGTTTTTTGTCGATGACGAAAGTGTTGCGGAGTCGAGGAGCTTGGAGCGTAGATTGGAGGGTGCTGACATTTTCTTGGCAGGCCTTTCTTGCGATGGGTGGCCGCTTTACCTTGTCGGACGACAGTCATGGGGTTGAGCAGGTTGGGACGAACTATGAGAGAGTGCTCCAATTCGTCGAGGAGACTGGGATCAAGGAGGTGCACTTCCTCGAGCGTGGGGGTGTCGCTTTCGATCACCGTTTTCCAAATGTGTCAGTGTCGTCGGCTAGCTTGGCGGAGCTCAAGCGTCACGCCTTCTGGCGTGTGGGACGGTCGAATGATGGCTTCCCTGAAGAGACTCCTAAAAGCTGATTGAGTACGGATGTCTCAAGATTGTACGGAGGGAGAAACGGCGCCGGCTTGCTGTTTGAACCGCGGATTGAGCATAGCAGCTCCACGATGGACTACCAATATGCCACGGTATCGCCTCTAACATTGCCTCACCGTACTTGGCTGTCCGTCAGCAAGTCAGCCAATCGTCGAGTCTCTGTGCTTAACAGTCTACCCTCGTCTTCCTTTGACCAATGCCGCCAGCTACGGAAGTTATCTTTCGCTGCCCCACGCATAATATATGCCAGCTACACCCATGCGATGGCCAGGAGCATGTAAGCAAGTGTCGACAAGGTGGGCCTGACCCATGCCTATCCACACAGGGGCAGTCGTGCTCAAGTGACGGCTTGGCCTACGACATATAGCTAGGTATTCATCACGAGAGTATCCCTACAGGCATCGACCCCGGCTCCTCCACGCCTCGATCATCTTCCGCGACCGCAGTCGGCCCTTCTCAGCGACGGACTGCCTACCTCAAAGAAGACATGAAGCATTCGAGCCTGATGGATGCACGAGATCCCAACCGACACACTAATTGTAAGAATCGGCAGTGCTCTTGAGCCGGAAGACTCTCTGTCTTGACACAAGCATGATGCACTAACAGTGGGCTGCATTTGTACGCAGCAGCCACTTGATCCAAGTGCGAGTCACTCCAGTATCCGCTTGGTTACTTTTACTCATTAGAACCGCGCCGGTCAGCCACAAAAGGTGCCAGTCTACCAGTCGAGTGGGGAGCAAACGGGGATGGCGTTCCCAATATTCCAGCGAACCGTCGATAAGATAGCTAGCTCATCATCGTCCAGACCCTGTCCTGTCCAGCTCAAGGTAATCATAAGGAAATCATATGCACCCCCACTGGTGATGTGGTAAGTGATATCATGGTTAAAATCCAGGTTTTCAGTGATTTAATTGACGGCAAACTGCAGGCAACTTAGAGTAGCTGTACCTGAGAGATATAATATTACATGTCACATATCAAAAGTCAAAGTGATACCCATGTCCCATCCATGTCCATGTCGACGTCGATGTCGACGTCGATACTGCAAGCCAACGAATCCACCGATTTGATTTCTATTTTATGTTAACATCCATCCATCCCACGGCCAATCTATCTTATCGTTAGGGCATTCCATCCGTCCCTACCTACATAAGTTACTCTCGTACAGGCATAACACGCCGAATAACAAAATCACAGCTCTACCATTCCCTTGGATGCCCGGTACCGGGGCCTTGGACAGTTCCAACTCGACCCTGCCTTACCTTAAAAACCCTACATACCTCATGCAGTCATTTCAGGATTCGATTGCCTATACGGTGCGCAGGTCTCATTCCACAAATGATGATAAGACCAACGACGGTCCTCTGATGGGTAAAGTCCTGCACGTACTATACTCACCAGGTTTCTTGTAGGTATGGTACTGCACAACCAAGGCGGAAGATGGCTTGTTCGATGAAACACAGTAATCATTTACTCACATTATGCTACTTGCGTGGATGGAGCCATTCTGGAGCCGGCGTGGATGTTTGCTCATCAGCCCGTCATTAGTATTACGATCGAACAACAGTAACAGGACCAATGATACCAGTTAGAGAAGAACGTCAAGACAGCCGGTCGGTAAGATCATCACATAGGCGTTCCCGGCTTTTCCACTGTACACCGATCTTCACTTGCCTGCATCGACTGCGGGACGCCTGCATCTGATGGCTTTTTCTCGCCTCATCGCGCTCTTGTCGACGACTACGTTCTCCTTCAGTTCTGTCTCACTCGCTTTAACCTATTAGTTGGAGGCATACAGTGCAAGTCCGGTTATTCGCTCGCACGGTATACCTGTTGGCGCCGCCATAAGTAGTCACAACCGCAGCCATGGTTTCGTTCATAACACAGTGGCATACCTACCTTACATACTGTCTCGATTCTAGTGACGCCTCAGATATAGCTTCATCCGCGCCCCACCGACCAGGGCACCGTGCGCCGTCGTGATCGGTGTCACTTAGCACATCATTTCACCATTACCCCATCTGTATCTCTTCTGTCTCGCTGGATCTATCCCATGGACAGGATCTAGCAGGAGAAAGTAGCAGTGACTGCCCATCTACAGCATCATGTGGACTACGATTACGGGATGAGCCTAGTCATCTACAGTACCCATTCACGCACCAATTGGCGGGCTGGACATGCATCGTTGGTGCAAAAGGGGAGACTTCTCCGTCCGCTCTAACACAGGCTCGATGTCAAGGCCGCTCAATCTAGGAATGCAAAAAACAACACCATTCACGCCTTCCGCCTTTCCCCGTCGCCCTTACCTCTCGTTCCCCCTTCCCCGAACTCGGGCCTCCCGTGTAAGTTTTAGTAACACGGGGTGAGTTTCGATCCAAGCTCGAAGCTCGAAGCTCGAAAAAATGCCTTTAAGTAGACTGATCGTTCCGTTCTCTTTAAGCTTCAGAGCTTCAGTCCTTGGAGTCGAACACGCACACATCCTAGTGAACCTACATCGTTATACGTAGGCAGCGGACTCACTCGGACTACCTTAGTCTGCCATACATTTGTTCAAGATAGCCTACGATACTCGTCTCAACTATCCACGACGATCACCATGGGAGTCACTCGCAAGGTCCTTGAGCCGGGCAATGGCGTCGACAAGCCGAAGAAAGGTGACGAGGTGACCATCGAATATACCGGCTGCCTGTACGACCCCAAACAGAAGGACGATGAGTTCCGGGGCAAAGAGTAAGCTCTGAGCACCCCCTCCCCCACTCAACGAGTCGGAGGCCTGCCATCTCCCTCCCACCTTGGCCAAAGTCCCCCAAATTCCAAGGAAGAAGCAAGCTGAGTCGAGGTGTGTTGACAGGTTCGACTCGTCCATCGGCCGTGGGGACTTCAAGCCACGAATTGGAGTAGGAAAGGTCATCCAAGGTAGGACTAAACAGGGATCCAACTTCTGACGGCCTTGACCGTCACGGTGGAAGGGTTGTTAACGGTCAAGCGGCAGGCTGGGATGAAGGTGTCATGGACATGACCTTAGGCGAGAAGAGCATCCTGACCATCACCAGGTACCTACATCTAGAGCCCCTCTAGTACTTCGTACCTATCCCATCGTTCATGCTGACAAACCTCGTTCCTGCACAGTGACTATGCCTATGGGGACCGGTGAGCCAAGACAACCTCTTCTCCCTGCTCTTTCCCCCCTCCTTCTTCGATCTCGACGTTCTCGACGTCCATCGAGATTCCTGGCACTGCACGATGGAATTGGGGGAAATATATTGCACGGCTTTAAATTCCCGCTGCCGGAGAAGAAATATGAACTGACTAGGGCCCGATGGGCGCAAACAGCGGCTTTCCTGGACACATCCCAGCCCGAGCCGATTTAGTCTTGTACGTGTCCCCCCTACTGTTTTCTTCTTTCCGGGACCCTTTTTTCCATCAGCCGCGATCAAGTTACATGAAACCACGCAATTGCGTTCTGTCGGTCGATTTGCTGCAGGGTCTACGTTCGCTTGTTGTTTCCCCTGCCCCTCTTCAGCACCTCGTACTCTTGTTGCTACCTAAGTCCGAGAGCCTGGTGCCCCACGTACTACGTACATGTCGTTGCACTCGGATTTCTACCCAATCGATTCGGACTTTAGGGAGCCGTCCATCGGTGTGGAAAGTAACTTAACGCTGACAATGCCATCAACTTCCAGCGAAGTCGAGCTCAAGGGCATTAACGACCACATGGCCAACAAATGACGTGACCACACGAGACCTCTTCGATCCGTTCTTCGCGTTCGCAGTTCAACATCGACATACCACACACACACGACGATCTGCATTTCCATCAACCGCTTTAGATACCAAGATTCTGCTCGCACCGAACCGGACTCGAATGAACCAGCCATCAACGTCCAAAAGCGCTGTCTTCCACTCCTTTGCTCCGCCGCCTGCCCGTCTTCTTTGGAATTCTTTCCACTCGCTCTTGTTTCTTCAACTAAGTATGGCAATAATCACCTCCAGCACGTACGGTAACGGAAATGGAAATGGAAACGGAAACGCTCTAAGCAATGGAAAAGGGAGAGGACGGTCCTTGCGACTACGACTGATCATACGTAGATTCGTGGCAAGATGCACGACGGACGATGGGGTACACTCGGGGTAGTTAGTAATCGATCAGATGAACGAGGTTCCACTCCGCTCTGCTCGACTGACTTTGTCTTCACAAATTGTCCTGATACATGCAAGCCTGATAACACTTCTCCAAACGAAACCCCACTGCCCACCACCCCTTATCTCTATCGAAACGCCACGCTACCACGCAATGATCTCAGCTGTAACCTTCTCCTCTTCTTCCTCCTCCTCCTCCTCCTGCTCCTCCTCCACCACCCCTCTACCCCAGGGCGCCAGCATCGAACCCTTCTCTCCACCCCAAACCTGCACCTGCACCTCGAATCTCAAATCTCGCTCCGCTCTCACTCCCGCCCCCGTTCTCGTGACCGGACATCCAGCACGAACGCCTGGGCCAGACGGGTCAGCTTCGCTCAGCCTCACTCAGCGCCGTCGCATCTCGAAACGACCCGAGGTGCCTTCTTGGCGCAGGTGCCGTTCGTCCCTCCCCCGCTCCGACTTGGGGCGTCGAGGGATCGGATCGGAGCGAACCCGGTCGAGCGGGTTTGGGGGGGGTGGCGAGTTTGTTTGCTATGGGAGGGGGTGATGAGATCGGGTGTGCTTGGGCGTTGGAAGTGGGATGGGCGCGAGCGAGCGAGCGAGTGTGGGGAGGGTTGATTGAGGGGATTGAGTGAGTGGGCTGGCGGGTCATGATGGACGGTTGGGGCACCGAGCGGGTGGGGTTGCGTCAGCGCTGTTGAGGATGTGATGGGGGTGGGGTTCGAGAGGTGAGGTAAGGGGGGGTTGCTTTCTCTCGATCGGTGCGGTGGGTGGTCGGTGACTTGGGATTGGATTTGAGTCGAGTTAGGTGGGTGCGAGCGATGGACGGGGTTGTCAAGCTGGGTATTTATCGATTGCTCGTGGCTTGCTCTTCTAGGTATTTGTGGTTTATCGTACATGGTACGTTCGTTCCTGGCTTCGGTAGCGTGGTGTCGTTCTTCGAACCGTCTCTCCGCAAGCCCTCCCTCTCCTCGCAGGCCAATTACGCTTCGGCCGACTTGGAGACCCTGATGGCCATGCCTTCACCTGCTTCCCTCCGCAGTCGGTCAGCCACCGCCTTCGATGACGATGTGAGCTGTCCCTGACCCCAAGGGTAACCTGGCCTTCCCCGCAGACATATGCCCACCACCACGTAATCCGGATCCGCGCAGAGAGCAGCCTAGACCCCCTCCACCTCCTCAACGCCCTCACTCCACTTATCATCCAGCTCAGTCCGCAACCCTCTCGCCACCATCTCCGCCCTCAGCGCCCTCAGCCTACCCAGCAACTCCGCATCGGCCCTGCACACCAAATCCACCGTCAGCAACCGCCCCATACCCATCAAACCTCTCTACAAACGAAATGAAACGAAACGCACCGCCCAACCCGCCCTGCACCCTCCAACTCCCTCAACCGCGCCAACTGCCCACCCCTAACGAACTCGTTCAGCTGCACGTCATACATCCTCGCGAAATCATCCTCCAGACTCGGCACATGCATCGGCTTGCCCTTCCCATCATCCACCACCACCACCTCCTCCTCCTTCCCCTCCTTCTCCGCATCCTCTTCCTCCCCCGCCGCCAGCACCGTCGCCGTCGCGTACTCGCCATCATGACTGATCGACAGCCTCGCCACCGCCCGCTCCTTCCACCGTAACAGCTTCGGCCGCACCACGAACCCCGCCCCCTCCTCCACCGCCACGCCCCGCTGCCGCGCCACGGCGCCCGACAGCCGCACCGAGCGCGCCGCCGGCTCGATCAGCGCGTAGGGCTTCCGCCGCGGCCCCGCCCCATCCGTCGGCACCAGGATCGTCACGTCGCGGTAGTGTAGCCGGCGCGTCACGGCTTTGATGGCTGCTTCTTTGGCTGCGAACCTGTCGGGACGCTCCGCAATCAGTGCCCCGTTTCCCTTTCCCTCTCCATTCATCCGAACCCCACTACTACCACCCTTGCACTCAGTTTTGGAGAGGGGAGCCCACTTACCTCCCCGCCACCCACCGCGCGAACGCGTTCAGCGCCGCCACCTCGGCGTCCGAGGGCGTGCGATTCGACGCGCGGGGGGTCGAGCGCGCCGCGTCTCGTGCCGCCCGGTAGCGCTGCAGCCGCGTCGTGAAGATGGGCCGCTCAAAGTCGTTGAAGATCTTGCCGGCGAACTTCTCGATCCCGCCTTCGTCGCGCCGCGTGATGATGCGGGCGATTCGGGGTATATGGCAGATGTCGGTGCCGATGCCGATGGCGAGGGGGAAGCGGATCGGCATGGCTGGAGGAGGTGGGTTGAATTGATGTTGCGGGTGCTGGTGTGGGTGGTAAGTTCGTGGACTTTCGAGAGCTGCGGTGTTTGTACAATATAGTCTACCGTACTGCGGGATATGCCGCTCGTCTACGGTGAGCAAATACAGCCTTAGCTAATTATTGTCTGTTGATGTTTCCTGGATATGATTGACAGCGCGAACGGTTCACGTTTCTTTTCTGAACGTTTGTGCTCACTACAACACACAATCCTACAGCTTGAAAGGTGCTGCCGATACGGAGTGCATTGACGCGAACACCTGAAAGATGCCTGAGTCCTACTGCTACTACTGTATGCTCAAGACCCATCAGGCCATCAAGGGTATCTCACACTGCGTAGCAACATGCCCTGTCATTGCGCAGCTCCATACAACGCCCACGTTTTCAACGTTCATCTCTGTGCTTCCCTTCTCGTTCCTCCTAGGCCAATTTTGAAGCATTTCCCCACTTTGTACCGCCAGCGTTCTCCAGTATCCCAAGCCTGTGGGTAGACTGTCGTAGAACTATTCGTCGTCCAGCAGTGGCCTCCTTTCGGGCTCTTCGCTGACCAGGGGGCTACCTCCTCGGAAGTTGAGCTCCTTGCCGAGCACATAGGGGATGAATATGGCAGTGCTGAAAAGCCCGAGTAACCCCGTAATGACGAAAGCAAAGATCCATTGCAAGGCAATGGTTTTGGTAGTCAATTGCCCGACAGCAAGTGCTATAATAATTTAGCAAACACCCCTTTGTAAAGTACAGTCCAAAGTAATCTTGACAGCTCCAAGACAGGCGATGGCTTCAACAAGAATGGCTCGAACGGTACTGCGAAATGACTTACATGCAGAGAGAATCGTCAATTCGAATCCCATCGCCCAATCCTTGAAGAAGGCCAAGAAGAACGTGCCGAACACTAGAATCATCCAAATGGCCACGTTCGCCAGTATCCTAGCCGGCAGCGAATGTGCCCCGACCATCGCGGCCCCATCCCAGAACAAGGCGACAAATGTCCACGCCAGAGGCCCAGAGATCACCGGGATCTGGATAAGGAGCACGGGCGTGCTATGGGAGAAGTACAACGACATGAGGTTGAAGAAGTTGATGACCAGCATAAGCTCGGCGATCCAGAAGCGCGACCGCACCCACAGCAGGATGAATGCGGACTGTAGCACGTTGTTGATGATGAAGTGGCTCCCGACGTTGGCCGCTTGGTTCACCCAGTCCGCGGTACTGGAGAACAGATGCCAGACATAGCCGACTTGGAGGATCAGGAGAACAAGCCTGTTCGGCCGGTTGATTAGCACGGATCTGCTCGAGCTGACGCTCAGGATCGGAGCGTATAATACCAATAGATACTTGTGATTAGCTTGTTGAGGGCGAACGGCGTAGGATGGGCTCGGTTCTGTCCCCAAATCGTCCTGTGTGCATGCTTCCCGCTGTGCGGACCGTCGTCGGGGGCCTCGAAGGTGTAGAGGAAACTGAGGACCAGCACCAGGAGCCACGACAGTATGGTCAGGACTTTGTAGGCCAGTAGACCGCCTCGAGTGTGCGACTCGCGCTTGGCGAAAGGGTTGACTGCATGTCCACCAGCGTCAACGACGGACAGAACGAGAGACGAAAGACATCAAGACTGGTGACCAAGCTTGGAGAGATTGTGCATCTTACAGGAATGGACCCGCTCCATGGTAAGAATATCACTGCCTAGACTTTTAACTGGAAGCTGGTTCGATGATTAGGTAGGAATGGTCATAGGATATTTTGGAGATTCCTTGAGTCGCTGCCGTCTCAAGTGAACCAGACTGAGTGTACGGAGTAAAGGCCTCGATGAAAGCAAAAGGAAAGAAATGGACAGTCAGGCAATGCCCTCCTTGAAAGTTTTTAGCTGAGGTGATGCCACTATTCCAGTACAAATCGACTTGGGGATGGGGCAGGTGCAGGAAGGGGCCCTGCCGTCCAACAGCCCCGCATTTATGTTGCGAAACACCTTCTTGCAGCCTGCGCGTGTGCAAATGCGAGGCAAAACATCACCCGCCATACCCACCTTAGGGTAGGTACAAAGAGATAGGGTATTTTAGATACCTTGGGGAGCTGTCAAAGCCGCATGGAGTGGTGGGCACAGCATCAGCATCAGCATCAGCTGCAGGATGCAAGGGAAGTCATGCACTGCAGTGGTCTGAGGGTCTCAAGGGTTGCCATGGAGTCAATCCGATTGGTTTTAGCCATGGCCAGAGTGCACAAGCTGCTCAGGCTAGTCAGGCTAGTCAGGTATTCAGGCTAGGTATTCAGGCTTGGAGTCCTCCCTGATAGAAGCAAGGTACGAACGAGGGTATTGAGGTAGTACCGTATTGTCAGAGTTTATTCTATTCTATTTCGAGAATCGACGAGTAACTACACCGAAGCGCCGCATGACCATCGTAGCGGAAGATGGAGAGATCAGCAAGCAGAAAGACTGGCTGCATTGCTGGTGACTACCTTGACAGTGTACCCAATACATCTGGACAGAATGACCCTGCGCCGGTTGCTGCAGCCGAGTATGCTGTCTCAGGATAAGGTACCTTAAGGTGCAAGGGCAGAGGAATCCCAGCTAATCAAACTTGGCAAAAGCAAGTTCGTAGACCAGGCCCAACGTGAGCCTTGCATGTTGCAGCATATGGTTGAAGTTGAGGTACTCCAGTTTGTCCTCGGTTGTGTGGATCTTCCTATCAGAGTACTTGAAGTCGGACTCGATGACAAATGCCGATGGATAACCAGCCTTGGTGGCGGACGAGTGATCTACAAATGCTCCATTAGCGGGTGCTTGAGGGTTGACCTTCCTGTCTACTACGTACCACTGCAGGCGTATCCACACTTGGTCAAAACGTATGGGATGTCGCAGTACTGAACGCGTCGTTAGCGTCTTGTGCTTCGCCGTAGGGGGAAATACTCACTTCCGTAATGACCTCTTTGATGAACTCCGTGAGCTCGAGGCTGACATAGTCGGTAATAACCCCCACACTTTCGGGTTCTCCAGCGGAGAGGGTCTTTTGAATGTACCCGGTCATATCCTGTTGGAGCATGGCTTTCACGTCCCGTCCCTCCTTCTCATACTCCGAAAAGATCGCCTGACTGCCTAACAATCCTCCCTCCTCCGCCGAGTACCAATGAAACTCGATCTGATTGGCTGCCGTGCCTTTCACAATATCTTCGGATTGAAGTAAGACGCGGAATGCCTCTAGGATCGTCACCGTTCCGCTGCCATCGTCGTCCGCCCCGGGTGCCGCCAGGATTGAGGGTAAGAAAAGGTTGATGCTGTCCTGATGTGCGCCGATTATGACGGTCTTGTTGCTTTTCCCAGGCACTGTTGCAATGATGGAGTTTTGTCCCCATGGGTGCTCGAAGACGTCCACATGCACGCCATATTCGTCGGCTCCCGCATCACGTATCGTCTGGTTGACCTTGTTGTACAGCCACGCCGAAGACTCTGCGCCGTACTCGGACTTGTAGTATCGAGTATGAAACGAGGTGAACTTCTCAAGGTTCTGCCGCATGTTGTTCTTCTCCAAGTCCTTCATCAACGGCTTCAACGTTTCGTTATAGGCCGTCTTCTTCGGGAATACAACTGGTTTCTTTGATGCGGCGTTTGGATACTTCAGAGCTCCCAGATAAGGCGTCTCCGTAATATCCATGAAGTTCAGGCCTTCCTACTCGAGTACAATCGCTGATTAGCTACGTGGTGAAATGGGGGGGCCGCCAAAGGTAAGAGTTTAATGAAGCCCCAAAGCTCCAGGAGCGCGCTAATGAAGAGAGACCGTACCCTCCGCAGAGCCCATTTCTGATCTTCTGTCACCCATCGTGTTTCTCCCGGCGACAGTTCAATAAGGTACTTCTCCGGGTCCGTAGCATCACCAAGTAGGGCTTGATCTGGGTGAAGGACGGAGAGCGCAGTCGCAGTCGTCGCAAAACACAGTGCAAATACCGGGGTTAACTTCATAGCTTTCACAAGTATAAACGATACGGACCGAAGTTATAAACAAGATGGACAGATAGAGCGACAGGAAGGCAAGTAGTTGATACTCGGTAAGACCAGTTAGTACCCTAAGGTACGCCGAACGCCCTAAGAATAGAAGCGCGCGTCATTGCAAGCCTGTAGCTCCCTTGCCGAGGCACTTGCGATTGTATGTAGATAGGAGCGCTCCACGTCAATAAATTAGTACAGTATATTTGTTTTAGAAGAAGAGGACCTTACTTATGTATATGTCTATACAGTATCGCATCAATCCTGGAGAGTGTCGGAAACTCTTGACCCTGAGTCAAAGAGACCGGGTGCAGTCATCGTGATGGGTTCTACTCGTCTGATTGGTGGATATGAAGTACGAAGTACTTCGGTACAAGTCCGGGACACTGGACCCGATGCTGACCCTAACCTGCCCCAAACATTCCCTTCCCACTCTTGTCCTTCATAGATCCCACTGGGGAGCCCACTCCCTTGCCAGACCGTGCCCTTCAATCGTAACTTGAAGCCCCGTGTTCATCATGGCCATCTACCCCATCACCCACCCCAGCGCGCCCGAAACTCAGACATCCTCGTCGGCAGCCGCCATCGACATCGAAGCATGGACAGAACAAGCGACCCAATCCCTCCAAGCCGTGTCCATCTCCTCCACCTCTCCGGCCGCAGCCCGCTCCGCCGGCCTTCGCGGTCCCACCGTCGCCCTCACCATCCCTCTAGACGAGCATGCCGTCCCCAACCGTCCATCGCCGGACGCGCACCGCCCGCATATCGCGGACCAATCCAGCTATCCGCCGCGACGGGAACCGCTCCGTCGCGATAGCCTCAAGCGGCGCGAGGCGCTGCTGAAAGGCAAAGAGGGCTCGCGGCGCAGACAGCGCTGGGAGAACGGTAAGTTCTCTTTCTGGCTCATCCGCCACGGGCATGATGCGGGCGACGAGGTATCGTGAAGCTGACCGATTGTTTTTCGCCTGCGCGAATAGATCGCCTGCTCAACAACCCGTGGGCGCAACCGCCGCTGCCGAGCGACTGGGAAGTGCACCCGACGTATCGTAAACACGCGGTGCCGTACTACCTAGCACCGCTGTGGGACGCGGAGATGGCGTCCCGCGCGTCGGCCGGGAGGAGTAAGCGAGGGGCGAAAGGGAAGGGTGAGAGGGCTGACGATCCGGCGGGGAGGGTGCCGAGGGAGTTGAGGGACAAGCTGAAGAGGGCGCGGGGCGCGAGGGGGCTGTTGCAGGATCTGGAGGAGGAGGTGAGGATGTTTGTGCGGAAGTGGGAGGAGAGGGGGAGGGAGGAGATCGATTCGGAGGATGAGGAGATTGTGTTTGTGGGGAGGAACGGACATTTGGATGATGTGCCCTCACCGCGGTCAAAGGGGAGTGTGGAGGAAGATGTGGAGAGGGAGAAGCTGGTGTTTGATAGTTTGGTGGATGATCATGGCGCCAGCTTTGGGTATGTTTGCGCCGCTGTTCGCCTTTCAGAGAGACTAATCGTTTTAGACGTTGGCTTGTCCATTCCATCGCGTGTTATTACGGTCTGAAAACGTGGTCTGTCACGGTCGGCGACCCGGCGAGACGAGAGGCATATGTCGGAATTGATGAGGTCAAGGCCAGCACGGTTCGACGACCGGTATCCCCGGATGGGGTATTACCAAAACCTCTATGGGTCATGGTTTAAAGCGACCGTGTAATGTCCCGAGGGGTATGATATAATAAGATTACTTCGCTATTCCAGCGAACGTATAAAGTAATAGAAGCCCCGTCATCTCATCGTACAAAAGTGCGTTATGTGACTGATATCGACTCAGCCCGGTGACTCGGTACCTCTCAACTGTCATCATCATCGGTCGTCCTGCAAGCAAAGTAGAAGAACATAAACGACAGGAAGCACACCGCAAAAGATAGAATTGACCAGCCAGAGTGCGTTGCACGCAGCGAGGAACTTGCCGGTGGCACTCGTGATGACTGTGGCCGCACCGAGGAAGGAGTGACTCAGAGTACGCCGGTAGCAGCCCGGTTGATTGCTGTTTTCGCGTAGGTCGAGGCTCGGATCAATCTCGTGCTTACGCTGGTAGCGAAGCATGACCGCGTGCGAGAAAAGAGTCGATGCTGTCAAGAGAATCCAGGACACCGTCCCCATCACGCCGTAGATCAGATAAGAACCCGAGCGACAGCTCAGACCCGCCGCCGGCGTCAAGTAGGCGACGAATATGGCAGGCCCGGTAGTGCCAAATTGAATCCAAATCGCTAGCAATAATGCTATCAGCATCCGATGCCATACCTTCGCATTGATGTGGTTCCATTCCGGATACGCCAGGATAGGGCGCGTGCCAAGACCACAGTACTTGGCCACCTGCGTCGCGGTTCCCGCCAGGTTGGCTTCAGTCTTTTGATGCAAATCCCACGCTTGTTCCTGACAGCTGTCCCCGTTCCGGAGGCTTGAGAGGGTTGCGGCGAAGGCCCCCTCGATTGCACTAGCAAACTGCCACCATGTAAATGGCCTTGCATAATTGAATAAAGGACCTTCCTCCTTTTCATCACCGCCAACATCGAACCCGAACCAGTTGGGCACCTCAAGACGGGCATAGTCATTAGTGAAAACGCGATCGGGGCAATTTTCCAGATATGCTGCACTAACACCTTTTCCACCGAATGTTGAAACGCGGTGAGGTTGTGGTGTGAGACCTAAGGGTTTGAATCTCAATTAGCCGAGCAATAGGGCGAGGACCGGGAAAGACTTTTCAAGACCTACCGGAACGGCTGAGAATTGCACGTTGCCGCTCGTGAGCTGTGGTCGGGTTACCATTGGCACCAACGACTGGAAGCGCCCGGTAAGCAAGGGTAAGGTCATCTTGGAGGGCATTGATGATGGATCCTGCTCTGTATTGTGTTCCAACGGCGATCCATCCACAGATGACGGGAACCTGAAACGACAGCTTAGCAACAATCCCAATCACAAGTCACTAACAGTCACGGCAGATGATTAATGATGAGTGTAGACAGTAGGGCCCGATCATGGTATAGGCTAGAAGACTGCGACTGATCATCCAGAGCCAAAGAGACCCAGACGATATCTGAAGAGCCGTTCCTGAATCTCCAAGGTCACCAACAAACGCAGCAATGATGGTGAAGAGCCAGGCTATGACGGCCATCCCAACCTGCGCGACGAGGGAGAATGTGACCGCGCAGTGAGTGTTGTGGAGATCTTTCTTCACCCCTGTCCACCACTGCTGATTGTCGTTGAGTACAACCAAACTGCTGAGCCAACCACCTTCCTGGGATGCTCTCATTGGGACTTGCTGCGCCGCCTGTAACAGATACTGAGCAGCCTTGATTCGCTCATAGAATTGTGGATGTCGGTCGGTCACAGCTCGACTCTTAGATCTGAGGGATGCAAAGCGCTGACGGATCCAAAAACGGTTCAGAATGGTTAATGACAGGGAGTAGGCGATCAGGCTCGGGCTTCCGAGAGCCAAAAAAAGGCTCATGAAGTTGCTCCAGGGGCCCGAGCCTTCGAAGGGCAACTGGGCAGTCAATGCAAGCCAAGGCAAGAGCCAATTAGTAAATGACGATGAAAACGCCGAGAAATTGAAGCTCTATCTTGGTTAGCGCATGCCCGGCCATCACAAGAGGATGGCGGAGATGAGATAACGCACCTGCTGTAACTTGTCGACACCGCAGTATTTGTAGCAAGTGTCGATAGTGATACCCCAGGTGGTGACACTGTCAAAGGCTGTCATAGGGTTGCCAAACCCATCCACTAACCCTTCCGTGCTATTCCCGTATAGAAGTCTGCATCCCGTTTGCCAATTGGCTACTTGATAGACCGGCATAACAACGTGGAACTGCTATAGGATGGCTTGCGTTTGATGAGCGGTTAGGGCTTGGCAAGCGATCAGAATATGGGGGGACGCAGCGCGAATTCGATTAAGACGTAGAAAATCGCCTTGACAAGGTAAATGAAAAGCAGAGGAATGAGGCAATGGGATTATATGTTTTTAATTATATCCCATAGCTTATAATAAATCGGTCAGCCTTGCTGCACAATGCATCGGAGGCGATGACCAAGAACGGGTTGCTGGAGTCACTCCGTTCGTCCTCTAGCCAAATTAAGATCCGGAGCCTTGTCGGCTTGGTACGCCAGCGCATGAGGAACCATATGTGCCTTCCGTCTGATGTTTTCCGATCTACCCAAACTGCAACTTACAAGCTCTGGTAGGTAGTGTGCGAGGAGATCCAATCGTCCGACACCCTCTCGCCCGTAAGGTGGCAGCACAAGGACGAAATAGCACGAGGGACGATATGTGTAACCTACCAGAGCTTACCTAAGGTACATACATACCTTACTGTACCTGAAGGCGGCTCCGAGGGGGGCGGTGTCATCGTCGCTGACCAATATCTCCCCGACGCCCAGGTAGCCACACCACCATGGTCGACTTCGCATGGCGCAGAGAGATGACCCGTTGCCTTGCACAGTCCTGCCTAGGTATCTTTCTTTGACTAGCTCTTGGCACTGATGACGCGGCATGCCAGGCTGATGGTACAAACACTCCTATATCTTCATTGTCACCTTCTTTTCCCTTGACATGCTCGTTGAGTCAATGTGAAGGCCAACGTTGGATGCTTTCCAATAGTGTGATGCGATGAGAAGTTGAAGTGCTCGTACCGTACCTTATCCAAGATAGGGATTCTGGCGGCAAAGCTAAGCTAGTATTAGTACCTAGACTGTAAATTGTAACTCCCTTGTCACTCGAGTAACTGAAGCCTTGTGACTGGCCCTTCATCATTTTGTATCCGAACCAACATCTCCCACCGGTCTGGGAACTAAGATAGTCCTCTTTAAAAGTCCTGCGGAGCGAAGCTGGAATCTGGGACCACCCGAAAGTTTTGTACGAAGCTACCACCAGCCTGGCATGCCGCGTCATTTATTAGTGCCAACAGCTAGACTATCTGCTAGATTACATCTATAAGTCAATGCTATGGCCTCATCACAAGCCCAAAAGTCTTCGCTTTCTCCACAGCTTCAGCATTGGTATACTTATGTTTTGCTACAAGATAATCCTTCACCCCTTTGTGACTTATGTATACGGTCTCATGTGTGCAATAGTCCACTCGACAGGGCAATGGCTCCTAAACCTTCTTCTTCTTCATCCCTAAATTTGAGATATGTGTGTGGATTCCTGGCAGAATGACTCAGGGCAGTCAAGAGGCAGTCACTTTTAACATATTTTGGTTAGCATTCTCTAGCTACATCGGAGGCGTCCACTAGAAAGATAGAGCATTCACACCTTGCTGTCACCCTCACTGTTGTCCACACTTACTGCTGCCCTTGCTTGCTGTTATTACCTCATTGTCTTATCATTTTCATTATCTCTGTGAGAGCGACAGTGGGGTGTCAGCGAGGGTGATAGTGAGGATGATAGTGAGAGTGGTTTCACAGCTAGCAAGGAGTCCCTACTAGCATTCAGGTCTGTCTGATTCTGGTGAACGCCTCCAATGCAGCTAGGAGATTCTAACCAAAAATAGGTTGAAAGTGACTGCCCCAAGTTGACTGCCCCGAGTCATTATCTGCCCCTTGCCACACAGTCCTTGATGAAGGGCTCATTGAGCTTCTGCTAGGCTTGAACCTCGTCTGGTGTAATAGGCTTCTTGATGGAACCTGTCGCTGACATCTGGCTAAATTTTGGTCCCCATCAATCCTTGAATTCGCGCTCCATCCAATCATTGTGAAATTCGCACATGAAAGCACCAACATATTTCTCTGTGACACCTTTCTGCATTGCACATCCGGAATGTCCAAGAGCCTGACGTACATTGTTTGTCACAAATTCAGACCCATCCTTTGTCGCTGAAAGGTGGGCGACATCTTTTGCATAACCATATTGTAGACTATGAATATGTAAGAGTATAGATCATAAGTCGTTGCACACCCGAAATTTCGGCTAAGTCCAAATAATCTACATAAGTGATTCAACCACGCAGGTTTTACTAGTAT
>JAABUJ010000782.1_pt1 | contig 56487 bp, 61 predicted proteins | sample 5559131 | NCBI WGS metagenome assembly JAABUJ01 (sample SAMN10711875, study PRJNA513366) | rock metagenome | isolation source: Antarctica rocks | place: Antarctica: Victoria Land, Mt New Zealand nord | collected 2016-01-07 | reverse complement strand
TTATATGTAATTTATGTAAAAATTTCATAAACTGTAAATACTGTACATATAAATATGCATGTCTGTCATCTGCATGTGTTCTTCTTAAGCAAGTGTAAATTATTTAAAAAAATCAAAGATGTGCATTACAGAATTGCAGCAATCTCATTATTATATAAGATTATTAAAATCTTAATTAAGATCATCAGAATTCAGATTGAAAGTCAGCTTCTGAATAAATGAGATTTACAGTAATTTTAAGTGAAAAAAGTTTTTAATTTAAATTCTAACAATCTCTGTGCTGCAGATGCAGAGAGATTTTTCTTAATAAAATTAAAGATTTTACATTTCATTTTCATCATAGTTCTTCAAGACTGCTCAATATACACAGATATGATAAAGCTTGTCATTCTTCTTTAAAATATGTACTATAATTCTGAAATAAATCTGTTCATTATAACTATAATTGATTCTAAGTGTAAAGAGATTGATCATGTATAGACAATATAATTATATTTATTTAATATTTTAAAAGATATTATTACATTTCTCAATAATATCAAAGAACTTTATATAGTAGTCATAATTACTTGCTTATTTTCTCTTAATATATACAGTTTAACTTACTTAAATCAGTTGCTCAATAAAGATCTTTATATATATATTTTTTCTATTATACAAAAAGCTCAGATTCAGAATCAAACTCAGAGTCTTTTGCAACTCAAAATGACAAAAATTTACACTAAATGTCTTACTATGTGATTACAGTAAAGCATTTAAATGAATGAAAGATTCAGTTTTATTAATATATATAAAGATCTTTAAGAGACACAGTTAAAACACAGAAAATTTAAAGCTTTATTTAACTGCTCAATAATTTTAAACAAATTTTCTCAGTCTTAATTTACTTTAATATTCTTAAATGCATCTTCATCATCTCATATTCATGATTAACTCTGAAGACTACAATATTTTCAAGCAATGTCTGCTGAACACTTAAGAATGTGTTTCTTTTCTCTTTTCTTATAGAAAAAGTTCATATTGAATTCAGCAAAGATGTACTCAATCTTTATTTTTTTTGTATCTTCATTATTAATGTATTTTCATTCTTTTTGAACAGCTCTACAGATCTTAGTAAATGTTATATATTAAGACTATTTAATTCTTTCATTCATCATGACATATTAAATTCAAAATTAATTTTTATTATTTTTACAGTCTTTATAAGTCTGCATGATCATCTGTTTAATGATCAGTTCACATTAAATTTAAAGAGACAGAATATGCATTATATACTTAATAAAAATGTATCTTTCACTCACTGAAGACTTGCTTAACAAGAATTCATTGCTTAGAGAAATTGATTTAATATAATTAATTATAGTAGTAAACAGACACTTTAACTTCATTAATGATCATTAATGAATGTTGTTAATTTGTTTAATCTTAAAATAATTATAAAATATCTTATACATAGCAAATCAGCAATAAACTGACTACATTGTTTTCAGTAAACTCAATTATGATATGTTGCATAATAAAAATGTATGTTTTTTTTAAAGAACTCTGAGATATTTAAATTTTATAAATAATGTTTTCAGATTAGTTCTCTTAAATATCATTCACTGTCTACTTCATTGCTTATATAAGACTCATATTGCAGTCAGAAACAGACTTAAAGATGTATTAATGTAAATAAAAAGTTGCTGATTAAATCTTAAACAATAAGATTTAAATATAATTGATAACTAAAGTTAACTAAGAATGCTTAATATTATTAAAGTCTTTATTTAATGTTTATAAAGACATAACTTGTTCAGTAATCTTGTAAGAATGTAGATAAGATTGTTTAACATTATTGATTAAATTATGCAGTGATGTTTAACTTAATAAAGAAGACTCATTGTTAAATTTATATATTAATCAATACTTAAGAACACTCAGCTTTTAAATTTAAAAGCTGACTTCTGATAAATCTTTATTTTTTAATTGTTTATTCTTTTATAACAGCATAACAATCTGTTCATGTCAGTAAAGCATATTGTTGAATGAGAAGTTATCTATTTTTATTAATAATATTATGCAATATTTCACTGTTTAATTGTTTTAAAGCATTCACTCAATTTAAAAGCTTTTGCTTAATGACTTTCTTCTATTTTAAGAACATTGTTTGATGATTGATGCAGTGAAAGAGATGTAAATGAATAAGATAATAAGAATAGTATTACAATTTTTGAAATTATTAAATATATTTAGATAAGTTTGCTTCACATATATCAGCAGACTTAAAGTCTTGCTTTTTAATTTTCTTGCATATCATTGTTATCTATTTAAAAATATCAATCAATTTATCACAGCATTCTTAATTTTTTCATTTAAAAATCTTTATATTTACAGAAATTTCAGCAATATGACTGTTAAGCTTTTACAATTCATTTAGAATTTGATTTAATTAGACATTATGTATAAATTTAATAGAAATGATATTGTAAATAAACTTAAAAAGAAGATAAAATTCACAACAATAAAGACTGAGCTTTTTCTTAAGATGTTGAAGTCTGTTATATAGTCAGTTTATACAAAGTTTATGCTGAATAAATATAAAAAATAAGTCTTTAAACTTATTAAACAATGTATTTTATCTTTAATATTAATAAGCAATTACTAAACAATGAAAAGTCTTTTAATTTTAAATTATCAATAACTTTTCTTTGAGATTATTAAAGCTTAACATACTCATAAAGAAAGTTTCTATCTTGATAGTGCTGTGAATACATTAAGTATGCAATATTCTGAATTTATTAAGCAAAAATAATTGAAAATAAATCTGCAAAAATCAATCTTGATTACAGATCTGCAAGATGCATTCAGTATGCAGTTATTATTATGCATATAATGTAAATTGTGAACAAAACTTCTGAAGATCAGAGCATGATGATGTTTATATTGATAATTTATCATTATTAAATGAAGTTTCAATGTATATAAAGAGTCTGCAGCAAAAAAAGATAAATCTTTATTTTTAATGAATTTGTTCTTCAATTTTAATAAATTTATAAAAGAATTCTCAATTTTATCATATAGCTAACAGATTTATCTAAATCTAAGTAAGTTAAGTTGAGCAGAGTGCTTAAACATTGAATGTTAAGCTTTTACAGTAATTATATAAATATAATGAAGTATATAAATTGCAGTTCTTAAAAATGTTAAAGCTTCATGTAAATAAGCAAGAACAACAACTTTAAGCTGAAGATAATCAATACATCATGATGCAATGTATATATGTTATTGCATTTCTCTGTCTTTTAAGATTTAATGAAGTGCTTTGAATTAAAGTACATTATGTTGAATTAATTAATGAAATTACAGATTACATTAAGCTCAGTCTGAAGTTTTAAAAAACTCATCAATATGATGATAAATTCTTTAAATTTATTGAATACTTTCATTAAGTAAAAGTGTTCAATAAAATTGAGCAATTATTAATGTTTATTAAAATCAAGAACAAAAGTATCTGAATGTGTCTCATTTACTGTTTTGATGATTATATGTATTTTGCATTACATCAGAGTTTTTATTTCAAAGATTTGATGCTCATGATTGAATAGATTAAAGTAATAAGACTATTGTAAGTGTGCAATATTATTAAATATATCATAGTTAATTGATATTTATAAGTTCTTTAGAATGCTAATTTCTTTCTAAAGAATTTTTGAAATAATCTTATCAATATAGAAATTAAATCTTCTTCATATGATACTCATTCTTTTCAAAGAGAAGAAATTCAATATCTGAGTAATGATTGTCAATGAGATATTTAAAATTGTGTAACTGAGATGAATGAAGCATTAATTTTAACAATATAAGTATTGTTTAATATCTTATAAGCTGAAACAACAATTTAATCAATAAGCATAAGAATTTTATGAATTCAGATGCTGTTTAAGATGAACAATACTCTTATTGCAATTAAACTTGCAAATGTGTCTAGCTGTTCATTTTTATTAAATATGTCTTTATACTTTGTATATATTCTTCAATATTATTAAGCAAGATCAACTAAAGAACAACTTACATTATGAGACTGTTTAATAATTATGAAGAATTAATTTGATTAGCAAATGCTAACTATGAGTATCTGACTCACTCACTTAAGAATTAATAAGTTCTAAAAAAATAAATACTTTTGTTTACACACTCTCTGCAAAGCTCTGAAGTTTAAATGTTTAATATTATTGAATAAATTTTATCTATTTATCTTGTCTGTTCAATAAAATTGAACATATTACATCTATTTATTTACAACTTAGATAATCTTTTCATTTATCAGATCTCTTTTTTCTCATCTTTCTCATCTTCTTCATCTTCTATAAAAATAAACAATTGAGCATTTGCTCAATAAAATTAAACAGATAAGCAGAAATTATACTGTCATTTTTTTTTATCTTTATTATTAACTTCTTCATTCTCACTCAACAAACATTTACATTAATCATCTTTAAAAAGATCAAAAAGTTAAAAAAATTATTTGAAAAAATTGAACAATTTTGATATTCTTATCTTCTTATATGTTCATGGCCTCAGCAAATTTTCAAAAAGTTACAAATAAATCAGCTGATGTTGCTTAACTGTAGTCAAGTCTGACTTTAAATTCTTGTTAAAAAAAATGAAAAGTTAAACTGAATTTTTCTTTCTCTGAATATTGTTTAGAATTATTGAATCTCAGAAAGTCTTTAAAAAAATTAAATACTTACAGATTTCTCTTTCATTAACAGTTCTTCTTTTATCATATACATTTTCAACATAGAAGTCTTGTACTCATGACTGCACAGAAGCATATCAATATCATTAATATTATTAAATTATTGTACTTTCTTTAATATCTTCTAAATTGTTCATTAATATTGAACAATGATTAAAGTATTACAAAAAAATTGAACAAGAGATCATTACAAAATTTTGTTTGTATTTTTGATTAGAATTCTTTGAAAAAATTAACAAAGTGAATACATTGAGGTAAATTTTCAGAGAACTCTTCATAAATATTAAATATTTATTAAATAATCTTTACAGCAGATGTAACAGCATAACAGCTTTCTCTTATATCTTTAGAATTTCATTCTAAAAATATTAGTTTGCTCAATTTTATTAAATAATTATTTTCATCAAGCTCTCTCTTCTTCAATCTTAATTCTAAATTTCATCTTAAATTTTTACTGCATCTAATATGTCATCTTCTTCTATGCAATTCTATCAAACAGTTAGCTTGTCTGATCTTAAACTGCTCATTAATAATAAATATATTCTAAGATTGTTTAGATCTAACAAACAATCTCAGAACTGTGAGCTTATGTGAAGTGTAAATTACAGAAGTAATTTAAAAGACATAGAAACATAGAATAAGAACATTATTTATGTAGATATGTTGATTTTATGTTTAAATAGAGTAAAAAAAATTGTTTTGAATGTAGATGTAAATGTGAATGTGAATGTGTGATGTTTATAAAAGATGAAGAAAGTTTTTGTGAGATGAGGTGTGAGATAAGTTTGACACTAATCTCAATGTGAATAGCTCAAGTGAAAGTCTCACTTTGAGACTGTCAATCTGCTAGAAGAATATGGCTTAGGTATGGCTTGCTGTTTGGTGAGGAACGGTAGGTGGTATAGTTTGGAAAGGTGGTGTTGTGGAGTACCTAAGTGAGGGCCATTAGGCAGCCGTCAATGTACCCTGCTACTGCTAGGGCTTGTGAATATGTGGCGGGCTAGCGCCTTGTTGGGAACCAATTCTGCGAGGCTTTCGGACACCGTAGGGGGTCTGAGGGAGATGTTTTCACTTGCGAAGATGAGGTTCGTAGTGTAAGAGGGGATCAAGTGACAGCTTCTGTACCTTGCCTGAGAGATATTGTGGCGGCTACTGGATCCAAAGTATCATAGCATGAGTTTCTAGCACAAGGTTCTCTGCGATTTCAAATGAGTTGGAGAGAGTTTGTCTTCCCACTCAGTGCTAAACATTAAACTCCCTCACTGCGGATGAACAATATCAGATCTAACGACATGATTGGTAAGCCAATCTATGTCATGAGGGGTTCTGTTCCATGCACAGTTGGGTCTTCCTCACTGTGCCGACGCTTCGAGGTTCGGCAGATCGGGAACGGCCCTCTCTCGCAACTAGGTGGGACGACGACCAACAGAGCGGCGGCGGAATAGTAGGCGACCATTTCGGCTTCGTTACCGTACTGCCGAGCCAAGTGAGCCGTGAGCCGGAGTGGGCTCTGTGACGAGGAAGAGACTTACAACCATATGCGTCAGTGCAGACTCGGGGTGCTTCGGCTCGTTCAGCCACTGTACCCGTGGTAGATTCACATTGGGCCATGCTTTGTTTCTCGTCTGTGTGGGCACATATACCGTGAGTTTTCTTCGGCTTGCTTGCAGACGCTATGATCAGGGAGACATACGTCTATTGTGTATTCATCCCCCATGTCGGTGTCCTGAACTCGTTCATGCAGCTTGGTGCCCGTCATTACAGGCTCCGGAGCGGTCGAAATGTCTATTATCTGCCGCGTCCTGAGGATGGTCTGCAATCTGGTGTGCACATCTTTGTAGTCTTCATGGTCGGTCACTTCGGGATTTCCCTCGTTATTGAGCCCGTCATCGGAGTCGTAACCTTTATAGTCAAGCCGAATATCGTCTACTGTTGGCTTTGGCGCCACATCGGCGCCCCTGCGGCCAGACCATTGACGATTCTTGAGCCGCTCAAGCCTTTTGACAAACGGCAATTGTTCACTACGGTAGTTCAGGGTCACTCCTCCGAACCTGAGCTGACGGCTTTTGTATCTGACTGGCAAACGCATGACTGGTAGGATCTCGATACCAAGGCCAAGGGCTCGGAACACCGCATATATTGCCATATCGACCCCTTTTAAGGACCTGGGTAATCTCTGAGAGGGAGCCCCGTAGGTGTGAGCATACTCATGGCTGCAAAAGAATCCTAGGACAGCCCCTAAGTCGGTCCGCAACGCATTAATCAAGATGACGGTAAGCTGTGACTGGATGACCCACCTTCTCTCAAGAAACCGGGTTGTTCCAACAGATCCATGACCACACTATAGAGCGGTAATTGCTCCGGAGACATGATCAACGTACGACCAAGGACCTGACAAGGGTTTGCGCGGAGGTAGTCATGCTCGCGGATGTATAGGTTGTAAGACAGGGTGAGCCTGTGACCGCTAGTAACTTCGAGCACCTCATGTTCGCAGTCGCTATAGAAGGCAGCCCATTGGATAGAGCTGCTGCTGCCACTGGCAGTGCTCCAGTCGAATGTGACGGTGTTTCCTTTATGACGGACAAGCAATTTGCCACCGGCGTGAACAGAAGGGAGACAGACGACCAATGAGCCAAATTGGCCTTCTCCACGCGGTGTGTCGACATGAGGGTGGAACATTCCCGAAGGGCCAGAGTAGATCTGATGTAGTAAAATGAGCTCTGCCATCGACTAGCGAACAAGGGATTGGAAAATACATTCAACTTGTATAACTCCGCCCGTACCCCACGCAGCTCTAGACCTAAGTCGCCACTGTTATTTTCCTCCACGCTTGGGAACAGTATTTGGGCGATAGTGTCTACGATGCCATAGTCGTATGGACTGAAATTTGTAGAGAACTCGGTACTATCTAGCTTGGAAGCTTTGCGATATGATTCGTCGAGCACGTCTACACCGTGGAGACCAAAGGTGGCTGGTTGACAGTCACTTATAAGCTTGTCCAGTTCCTGCCCTTGTCCACGAGGACGAGGTAGTTCGACACGGTGGGTGGCTGTCTTATCTGGATTATCCCAGCGAATAACAACTGGCGGAGACGAGAGCTGTCCCATTTTGTTGGTGGAGGTATTATCGTCGCAAATATTGATAGATCCACCACAGGCAAAGGTAGCGGTAGCCTGCTCACCCTGTACAGCGGAACTTAGAAGCTCTAGGCCTCGCTCCTCGCTTATCTGCTCCAAAGTTGGGGCTCCACCGTCCTTAGACAACTGCAACTCTTCGTATGTGGACCGGTTTAAACGACTACCAGCCACGATGGCAGATCCAAGAAAGCCGTCCTTGTGCGCTGGCAGTAAACCTGCTGCACGATAGTCATGAAAAAGTGTCGGGTAAAAGGGTCTTGTGGCAATTTACCTTTCAAGTATCCTTTGGAAGCAGCCCATATCTTCACGCGCCGAGTCACATCATCCTCGACCTCTTGATAGACACTTGAGTCTAGGGGGTCAAGCTCTGACTCAAGCACACCCGCGTCGTGAAGGTCCCTCACCAGCTCTGACATTAACTCTGAGATGAAGGCTGCGTCGTCATCGCTTAGTTCAGGCCCAGAGTGAAACCTTGATGAGCTGGTGATGACAGAGGTGAAATCACCGCTAACACCTTTATTGCATTTCTCAATGAAGACATCGATAATCGCATCGCGGCGGGCATCCTAATGCACTGGTCAGAGCGAGATTTGAAGTCCGGGCAGTGAATCGGGAAGCCTACCAGCATGAGCTTTCTTGTGATCATTGGACAAAACTCCTGCTTGAGCTTCTGTAGATCATCCGCATCAGCGTTCTCCGAGCCATGTTCAACATATGCGACGTTCGACATTCTTCACATGTAAAACTGAAATGTTGGGTTGGGGGAAGAGGGAGGAGGGATGTTGGGGGTGATGTTGAGTGGTTGTTGATGTGAATTTATAGAGTGGCCGTTAGATCGCGGAATCTAGAGTGAAAGGTTAACGATCAGGCAACCACCGCGTCACTAACGCGGGTTCCCGTGAGGGGTGCGTCATCGATGGGCCAAGTACGTGTATGCATGATATATTTGATTAACGGTGTCTAGTCCAACCAGAGGACGAGACTAAGACGTAAGGGGGTCTATATATGAAAAATTCAAGACTTCTCGACTTCTGCCTTGGTCCCCACGCCGTCCTTACGTTCAGAGCTATTCCGAGCGTCGGCACTCTCCTTCGTGAACTTGCGCCACAATTCTGCGATATCGTCCTTGTTTTCATTCTTCTCTGTGATCAAGCTTTTCAACCACTTGTTCTCCATCTCCAGCTGACCGATCCGGGCTTCTAGTGCGGAAGCTTTGTCTGTCATTTCTTTGGCCGTTCGCTCGAGGTTCTGCTCACGCTGCTTCTTCTTCACACGAAACCGGGCGCTCGCGGCCGTGTTTCGACGGCGCTTGTCCTCTTCTGCTGCCAGTCGTGAAGCATCATCGAGTGAGTTCACGACATTGGGGTCAAGGACTGCATCGATGGGACGTTTCTCGCCCGGATTGGGACCACCTAAGGTAGAGGCAGGGGTCCCAATGCTTGATGGGACTAAACTCTGTGGCGAGAATGACGTGTGGATAGGTGCTGGGCGGATCAAGGGAGCGTCGCCAGGAGTAAAGCCAGAGAATCCAGCAAACGGGTAGCCGCCTATCAGTGTGATTCAATGTCAGCACAGAAACTGGTTGCTCCGCCCACTGTTCGTCGTCACGATGCCGGGATAACAAATCAATTTCCCCAGTTGAAGGCCTCATGATAATGAACGAATCAGATAATCAACGGAGTAACGCTCGAGTCAGAAATACTGAGATGTAAGAGCCACGTTGCGACCTACCATTCAAAAAGTCCAACCCCTTCGCCTCATCATGCGAAGGCGCCACAGGAGCAGCTACCGCGGTATCGCCCAAATCAAAGTCGAAGAATTCGGTGTTGGTGAACATCGCCAGATCATCCTCCAGACTGAAGCCTTCCTGCTGCTGTAATGCAGCATCATGGGCCGACGGGATGGCGTTCAGGTTCGCGACGTACTGCGAAACATTCGAAACCCGGCGGCCATTGAAGGCGGACATGCCGACCGGAATATTCTTGACTAGTATCTCCAAGAAAATAAGCCCTTTATCTCTCTTCTATATCTATTGGTTTTCCACGAGCACAGTCAAGGCGTAACGCCCTCAGGGTCAGGGTCGGTATCGGTGGTCGGTCTCGGTGTCAGGTTCAGTCGTGCTAACGAAGTCTTCTGCCGTCCCTATCGTTGGTTCTTTGTTGATGATAGAAGCCAACAATCTCGAAATAGGTGTATGTCGAAGCCTTGATAGTATGTGAGAAGCCTTATTTGCGTTGAAAGAAGGTAAGATGATGGGAACCAAAGATTGAAAGACGCACAAAGACTATTGGTAATCCTTTCGGTGGTCGTCTTGGTGGGGTTTCTGTGTAAAACGAATCTGCCCCACCCGGAGCCGCTCCCGACAATGCCCGATCTCCTTACATACCTGGTACCTTAGATAAAGCACAAACCTTATTTCCTTAGTAATCAATCAAGGTCCTCTCGGCCGCAGTCAATACATATGGCTCTTATAATACAGACCGTAGGCTAAGTACAATTGCATCGCATTGAAAGTGTGCTGAAAGCGATGTGGTGATGTAGGTATTATAGATTCATCGTAACAGCATTGGCCATATCACTTTACTTTGAAAGGTCTTGGAGCGAGGGAGACTTTAGTGATGACGTACATCTAGCTAGTTACAGTACATGTACTTTGTACATACCTCGGTCCGTTAGGTCCTGCATCGCTTACTCATCAAGTGGGCTGTTTACAGAACATCGTGTTCCAACGCGTAGGGATTTAGGGCCCGCGTCAGTCTCGCCCTCTACCTCCGTTTCCCACAGGCATTGATGGCCTCCCGCCCCTCCGTCTCCGTACCCTCTACCGCCGCTCTTACCCACGCGCACCGCTTACCGCCAAACTCCCCGCTTGTCGAGAAAACCCTGGCGAAGCTCTCTCGACCGTCCCTCCTGACCCTCGTCCTCGAATGGCTGAAGAGCTCTAACCAGACAACCTGCGCGCCTTTCCGTCTACGCGATGATGACGATGAAGACGATTTGGATGAAGCTCCGTATCCTGCGGCGCGGACGCTGGAAGAGCTAATTGCGATATACGGGGAGCTACAAGCTCGGAAGGGCGCGAAGAGAGAAGTTCTCGACCGAGTTCTCGAGGGCGACTGGAGACATGGCATCTCACTCCGTCAATTGGCAATGGCCGACTTGCGTTACCTGCTGGACCATTCGACGGGGCAGCGGTGGACGGCGTTAGGCCTCAAACAAGTCACTTTGTCGGACGACAGCGAAGATGCGAGCGACGAAGAGTTTCACTATACCCTCAAGCAACCGCCGTCGTCGACACTTCCACGCTTCCACGCGCCGACATTCTTACAGAACCTTCAAGCCGAGCTGGCTCCGTTCATGAAGGCGCACTACTACCTGACCCGGGCGACGTCGATGCCGTTGACGCTTCTGCGGATGTACATCCACGACTCGCCATACAACAGCCAGCGATCCCTGCTCAGCTCGAAGAGAAAGACGGGTGAGGGGTCCAAGATCATCTACGTCGCCTTCCCCGATGGCTCGCCGTCAATATACGTGTCGTTGGGGACAACACCAGGTGCGACTGCCGCTGGTGACAGCCGGCATCTGCGCGATATCGTCTTGGACGCTTTACCAAAGGCATTTTCGCGCCCGCAGCAGCGTTACACATTGAAACCTACCTCGCTATCAACGCGATCCCTCTCCACACTCCTCTCCCTACAGGGTCCCGGCAGAGGCAACGCCGCAGCAGGCGGGTGGAGCATCTTCGCCGACGGGAGTATCGAAGAAAGCCCCCTGGACTCCGTATCCGGCGAACACAAGGCCTCACATACCAAGAAAACCCCTCCTACCGATCAAGAAACCCCGATAGCAACACACACCTACGAAGAGCGCAAAAGAAAGCCGCCGAATGAGTCCGACACCGCAACAACGAAGCGCCGCAAACTACTAGCGAAGCAACGATTCGGCACCTCCGCCATTGAAGGAGACAGCAAGGGGATCGAACGCCTCGAAATCCGTATCGAAGACCCTTATCCCCCTCCGACACCAGACTCCACTTCCAACCCTAACCCCGCAAGCGAAGCCGATACCCCAAGCCCCACTCCCCCGCCCGAACCAATTACCCAGCGGCGAGGTCGTGGACGCCCATCGAGAACCTCCATCCTCGACGCGACTCTCCAAGCAAACATTGATGACGAATCCCCAGCAAACGCTGCTCAAGCGACCTGGACGCCCGCCATCCGGCTTACCTTCCATGGCACACACGTCTTCGCCGGTATCCGGCATCTAGTTGAGAGCGGTGTGGTTGATGGAGAGAAAATGCCCGGGTGGATGACTGGCGAGGAAGGCGTCAGTGTTGGAGTGGTGCGAGCGGGGAGGGTTTTGGGGGAGAAGGGAGCTGGGGGGTTGTGAGTCGTGGTTGCTGGAGTTTTGTTGGAGAAAAAATGGGGGGGTTCTTCCTGAGTTGGCAGCACGGCGTATTGTTGGTTCTTTGCAACTCTTGAACCGAGAATTACATCCTAGTGAAGCGCAGGGTCCGTCTGCTTCTAGTTTGGGACTGGGGCGGTGGGCATGTATCCAAGGGAGCAGAGAGAATTCTGCTGGTGGGAATGTCTGTTATGGTCGAGTGATGGCCTTGCTTTTGGCTCTGGTATAGAGCGCGACGTCTTGATTGACTGAGTCCGCAGCACGGCGTATTGTTGGTTCTTTGCCGTGAACAACTGTTGGAGCTCGCAAAGGTATATAGACATGGGCATAGTGACCGTCTCCTATTAAGGTCACAGCTTTAGACGACGTGACAACATACCGACCACGGCTGAGCCCTATCGTCCTTCGGCATCCAGATCAGCAACCGCATTGGGATTGCTACCTTTTGCAACCAAACCGGATATCAAATCCGGTATATCTGTACTGGCATTGGTTACATTACAGCTAAAGAAAAAACTCCGGCTACGAAGATAGACCCTTCACCAAACGTATTCAAATAGTACTTTTCAAAATCGCGATTCAACCTTCGCCGCCGTGTCCGCCAAGGCCCAATCACTCCTCCGCTTCCGACTCCGAACCTTGTCTGCCTGCGCGTGAGTGAACCCCTTCGCTTCGACGGCAGGATTGTAACCCAGCCCAGTTTTCTCAGCTATCAAGTTGGACGGCACCGCTTCATTCGCCTTGCCGTCCGCTCGCTTGTACACGGTGCACACGACGGCACCTCCGAGGCCCAGATTATGTTGCAGGGCAGCAGTAGTGCCTTTGACCAGTCTGTTGTTCGCCCAGCCGCGTAGGTGCCAGATCAGCTCCGCGCACTGCGCAATGCCACTGGCTCCCAACGGGTGGCCTTTCGAGATCAGACCTCCAGATGGGTTGATGACGCAGCGGCCACCGTAAGTGATGTCGCCGGCTCGGACCATCTCGTGCGCCTTGCCAGGCTCCGACAGACCGAGGGCGTCGATGGTGATCATCTCGTTGGCGGAGAAACAGTCGTGCAGTTCGCAGACTTTGATGTCTTTGGGACTGACGCCGGCTTCTGCTAATGCGGTCTTCGCCGCGTATTTCGTCATCTCGAATCCCATCAGGTTGATCGAGCTGCGGTCGAAGAGCGAGGGGGCATCTGTGGCCAGACATTGGCCTGCTATAAGGACGGCCTGATCCTTGAGGTGAGGCCTCGCGTCGAGGAACTCTTGCGAGACAAGCACAGCCGCAGCGCCACCGTCGGAGGTAGGACAGCACTGGAGTTTGGTGAGGGGTGCGTGGACCATTGGGGCGTTGAGGATCTGTTCGAGTGTATACACGTCCTGGAACTGCGAGTACGGATTCCTTTGGGAGTGCTCATGGTTTACACGAGCGATCTCAGCGAAATCTTCGGGCTTCGCGCCATACCTGGGTCAGACATGGTCAGCGTAGGATCATAACAGTGAGCTTATCTTCCAAAAGTGCCTTACTTCTCCATATACTCCCGACCTGCGTTGCCGAACATCTGGGCAGCACCAGGCGCGTTTGATATTCCTCTCGTCTCCCTCATCATATCCACCGTCGTCCCAGTTGGGTTCGTCCGATCCTTAAAGAAACTCTGCAAGCTCCCTGGGAACATCTTCTCAAACCCGACGACCAGGATGCAATCGGCGCCACCATGACCGATCATATTCCTAGCCAGATGAAGGCCCGTCGAACCGGTGGAGCAGTTGTTGTTGACATTGTAGATTGGGATCTGTGTCATGCCGAACTGATAGAACACACGTTGGCCGCATGTGCTATCGCCGTAGCAGTAACACGCTACGCCTTGATCCACATCATCGTAGTTGATCTGCGCATCAAGCATGGCCTTGACGCCAGCTTCAAACCCCAGTTCGGTGTAATCGACTTTTCCTCGCGGTTTGATGAACTTGGTCAGCCCGACACCAAGGACGTAGGTGGGGGCGTTCGGCTTCTTCCCCATGATGGCGATACTTCGATGGACGAGAGGATCGAATTTCTATTCTTATGTACGGCGTTCCTATCTGCTTTGGACAGGTTGTCAGGTTGCGGGCTGCTCATGGCTCTGGCTTGCACTGGGATCACAGGGAAGCATTGACACTCTGTAACACTTACTGACTGGACTGCCTTTGCAAAGACGGATGTGATTTCTGAAGATTTTGAAAGTTTAAGGTGGTTATCGACCTAATAATACTTGAAGATACATCGACCAGGTGGGGGCCAAAGATCCGGGGAAGGTTTTGCGGAGAATCTTTGCCATGCCCGCTGGCGTTGCAAACACCGAGTTACCGAGGCAACTCTGATAGTGCTTACCTTGTCGACGAGAAAAGCCCTGTTAATCATTTTCAAATGCAATTTCTTAAGGTACAGGGGATTTATGCAGGTTTTGAAGGCAAAAGAAGAGCAAGACTCGAGTTTCTCAGTTTGCAAAACACATATGTATGCTAATACTGGAGATATGACACTCCTTGAAAGCCCTGTGCGAGAATACACCCTGATGTAGGGACAAGCCAAATCGAATCCTCCATCGACCAAGTCTATCCCTGCTCCATCCACCCCATACCCACAGACATGAATCGTAGATCTACGCTCAACCTCGATTGTCCACCCCTCCCATGAGAACAGTCCTCCAAGAGTAAACTTGTGTCAACTCTCAAACATCCATCGACTGGCCATCCACCTCCGCCGAGTTGACCTTCTTCCCAGTCTTCTTGATCTTCTCGAGGAGGGTGGAATAGGGCACCGAGTCGTCCGTGACAATGTCGGCGGTCTGGCTTTCCAAGGAGACGTCGTAGGACTTCACCCCTGTTGTTGCAATGTAGGAGATTAGCATTCGTCTTGCATCTGTATAATCACCTACACTTGGGGAATCCGTATGCTTCGCCGTTTCCTACTGAAGGGTTGTCTTTGGTAAGGGGGCGATGGATCTATACCATATACCATAGACCATCGGGTGCGTAAAGAGCGCTTGGCCATGTGCCGAGTGAAATAAAGAAACGAAGCAATACTAACCCTCAACTTTCTTAACAACACGCTCGACGGCACCCGAACAACCCGAGCAGGTCATGGTGATGTTAAACTTGTAGTGATGTTCCGCCATTATTGCCGAATGGATGGTCTGAATTGACTATGTTTGACGTGGAAGTTTGTAAGAAGTTGCGAAAGTGGTGGAGAGACTCGGTGGTGAGAAGGCGAAATGATGCTCGAGACGTTCAAAGAAATAGACAAAGGTGGCAGTGAAGCTGTTTTTGTACTCGAACTTGCAATCGTAATCATACGTACATGCAAGCCGCTGCTCTGCGCCACAACATACATATATGTAAAGGTATATATGAGATCGCGCGATTACTGCGCGCGATTATTGCGCGATAGGAGGATTAGTCAACCATGAACGAATATCGAAGACTCTGGAACGCTGTAGCTGCAGTCGGTGCCTTTCGTCTTCTCGAGGAGCAGGAATTTTTGCTCTATTACGTTGACTTGCTACGAGGGCCTTCGTTAAGGGGCTCTTAAATTTTGACAGTCAGAAATGTATCTCCAGGGTTTGACAGGTGCATCATGCCCCTCTGTACTACTCGCTACATGTTGAGGTTTGCCACGAGCCCCTGCGTTCGACACATGCTCACTTGGTCACGTAAAGGTGATATAAAAGAGGATCCATGGGGCGACGAGACCTCCTGAAGTAAGGCACTTGAACCGTGCCATGCACGACTAGGTGGCAAAACCTGGACCGCCAGTAATGCCTTCTATATGAACCGCATCAGGAGAATCAAGTCTATCATCGAAAATGGATAAAGAACTAACCTTCAAACGGGGTCTCGAGGAGAATAAGCAACAATACACATAAGGAATAAGATGATTCAGCTGTTGTCCTGAGCCATATTTTGAACGCAGCTCCATATGTTGATGTTTCCATCATTCCTGTTTGTGGCCTCGGAACGAGGTTATCAAGGTTGAATAGCATTGTCTAGTATAATCCAGCGACCTATCCAGTTTTTCAATGCCGCATTGCTAGTGTAATACACATTCATTGCCGCTTGATAGTCTGCGATCTTCAGCCTGGGTAGGTGCTAGTACGGTCCATACCATCCGGACCAGCCGAAAGGGACGACGGATGTCCGAGCGCGGCTTCTGAAGAAGGATATGAAGAGTGTGACGGGCCACGTCTGACTTGCAACTGGTAAAATTTGACCGAGTTTATCAACCAATACGCCTCAACGAAGGCGCTAGGATTGTTGGCAACGTAGTCTTTGCATGTAGCCGCCTGACTGGCACTGTTGCGAAGTGTGAGCTCAGACATTACTGTCTATAGGTTACCGTTCAATCTGCAGTAGCCTTGGACACTGACCATGATCCTGATGTCCAGATGTTGCCAGCGTAGTCACCACAGAACGTCGTGTCAAAGAGCTAGGCGCAGTCAATTTCTTTCACGGGGCAGTCATAGGTCTTCGCCTTAGGGTCCTGGCTTACAAGCTTTTGATTGGAGAGATAAGAATCAATGTTGCATGGACCTCGAAACTCGGCCGCTGGAGCCCCAAACTTTGCTGAATGGGGCCGACCGGCCCGGATGCTTTCTGGGATCGAGCCGCGCGGGAAGAACCATATCCTAATGCCTTTGGGTGTCCATTCCATCGCATAAACACCGCCTTGTCGACCGTTGAAAGCCTTGCCGTAAGAGGGCGGATTGGGTGAAGGTTGTACCACACATCCTGAGTTAGGGGGCTGATCCGCAGCATAGGCGAAGCATTTCTTTGTAACCAAATTGCCACTCTCCCCAGAGCCTGTGACTGTACAGTTTCCTGCTGTGTGCAACGACATTCGATTCTCCGCCGCCTGGTTGGCTCCCTCTATAACATCTATTTCCCCGCCGTTTGGCCAGTCTGGCCCAAGTGTCCAGCTGTGAGGGCGATCAGCAACAAGCACGGATAGGTACCCCAAGGCAGTCTGTGTCCAGGCAACCTACAAGGCAGGCCATGTCCCGCAAATTCCGCCAGGCATATGTGCTATGTCAGCGATAAAAAGTCCATATTTGTATGATTTCTTGGTCTGGATGCGGACGCTAGGTCGTCCTAGACTTGTGTTGTCTGGAAAGACGTTTGTATGGTCCACTCCGATATACGTCGACTTCGCGTAGCTCGATATCAAACCTGTGTTGCGTGCAGTGACTGTATCAACATATCTATCTCAAACATTACACCATCATAACCACAGCTACGGTTAAGATAACCTACTGTACAAATCCATGTGTAGGATCAGGATCCTGCAACAGACATTCAGCAACTCCTACCGCCCACTACTGGAGACTGGGAATGCTGGTCCTTATTACCTACCGTCCAAAAATCGAAACCATCAAAGAAAGATAGTCCCTGATAGCTGTCCTGAAGGCTGTACAGACGTCCTGCCTGCACTGAGGAGTAATTAAACAGGATGGTAGATGGAGCGAGACTTAGGGCTAAGAAAGAGATCCACATCGTTTGAATAAGAGCGATATCTGACCATCTCACACCAACTTGCAATGGAGAAATGAATGACCTTCCATCAATAGGAAAATACCAAATTTGATACTCGGGATATTTTTTTTTTAAACTGAAAGAAGCAGGAGGCTGAGACGCTGATCGAGTAAGTGCATGCCTGTCAAGTAAGAACCCGCGCAATTGGTAACCGCTCCAGTGCGGTTGCTAGTCGTGGTCGTGTTCGGGATAGACTTGAACCTCCTGCAACGTGGGAGATTGAATATCCTCATATTCAGAATTGCAGCTGCAATTCCAAACATCCGATATCGAAACTGGGTTGAAACACTTGCAGCTCTTTCAGAGTGGATCCCACTTTTGTTGAGCCCCCTCCTGATCGCTTATCGCTTACATAAACTAGCTGACCAATTCAATTGCGGATATCACCAAACCGCAAGTCGAGGACAACCCTATGTCACATTAAACACCATACCTACTCTCCGCATAATTTGGTCAGATGCACCAGTGGCTTTTGTCACTCAAGCAGCTGCACCTCACCAAACATGAACATCACTGCTACAGATGCAAGCATTCAATCAATCAATTCCGCCAGACGTAGCTTCTCCGGCGGCAACGCAACTATTGACCAACATACTGAGCATGGGATTGAGCTAAGTTCCTTCGATGTGACCAATGGTAGAACCGCTCAGCCTGAGATTGAACAAACAAACTTGCCTCAGGTCGATGGCGGAAAGGATGCTCACATGTGATGTTTTATGGCTGAGGCCATGTGTTGGGGTGAGTCGAGTCCTTAGCTCAATCTCTTTTTTCAAGAGTTATTCTGTTACCCTAATCTATCAAAATCATACCTTCTCATTTGCAAAGGTTCCAAGTCAAGACTCATTTCAGCCATGTCAGAAATGTCTATTGGTTGAGGCAGTCTTGATGAACAGTGCCGCCGTTGATCACCATTTACTGTGTTGGAGCTTGTTCCAAGAAAGACCTTCCCAAACTCGGTACAGCACAATCACTTGTGGTTGTTGAAATGCAGGCACTGATAGCCACGTCAATCAGCCCTTCCGGTCTCATACGGTGTTTTCCAAGATTACTACAGCAAGTGGTCTCCATTCTCCTCACATCCTAGCGGGATAGCCATAGTGGGAACCTGTGCCACAGGAATACTCTATCTTGGGGGTCCACTGGTCTATGCTGCCATTCATCGGTTTACTGCATTTCAGAACTATTCCTGGCCACTCGGTATTGCCATTATGAGCTTGTCTCTTGTCCTAGCTTCATTCGCTACAACCGTTTGGCACTTGATCTTAGCCCAGGGAGTAATGTTTGGAAATGGAGGATGCCTGTTGCTTCACACATCAGTCTATTTCCTGGATGGATGGTTCGTCAAACGAAAAGGCCTTGCATTCGGGGTCCTTTGCACTGGAAACGGTAACAAGCCTATTGGGCCAAAACAAGTCTTGTATTTGTACGTTAACATTGTGATCTAGGGGTTGCCGGCGCCATTGTACCATTTGTACTAAACTGGTCACTCACAAAATACTCTTATCGTACAACCCTCCGCAGCTGGGCCATAATAATCCCACTTCTCACCCTTCCTCTCGCCCCCTTTCTAAAACCTCGCATTCCACTCTCCAGGTCCGCTCAACCCCGCCAAGTAAGCTACCGTTTTGTCCGAACGCCGACCTTTTGGCTCTACCAGATCGCCAACATCCTTGAAAGCTTAGGCTATTTCATTCCCACGATTTATCTTAGCATTTACGCACAACAGCTCGGTCTCTCGAGATCAATAGGCTCTCTCCTTATCGCTCTAGTGAATATCGCATCCGTTGTCTCCCAACTAAGTCTGGGTTACCTGGTCGACCGTCTTCCTGTCTCAACAGTAATGCTCATCTCTGCGCTGGGGTCGTCACTCGCAGCCTTTGCGTTTTGGGGAACAGCGACTTCCCTCCCCTTGCTAACCATCTTCGCGCTCATGTACGGCGCTTTCGCCGGCGGTTTCACGAGTACGTACATAGGTATGACGAAAGAGACGATTGCGAATACCGTTGGGGCTGATAGTGGCACCGTGTTCGGATTCTTGTGTATTGGGAGGGGAATTGGTGCTGTTGCCAGTGGACCCCTGAGTGAAGCTCTTCTCGGTTTGAATGAAAATAGCAAAAATGACAATGGGGGATTTGCGTTGGGAAGCCTTGGCTATGGGACGGGATATGGGGCCTTGATAATTTTCACCGGGATTAGTGCGCTTTGTGGGGGGTTGAGTTTCATAGGGAAGAGGATTAAGTTGTGATAGGGCAGGGTTTGATTTGGCATCAGACTCAGATCGATTGTCGTCCCTCAATCTTGGCGAGTTGTGGATGTCAAACGCGTACGCAGCAACTACAGAATTATTCACTAGGCCAGACATTGTGACGTCTGCCAGGACTCCTTCAGGGACTGCCTATCACCATGCGGGACTCAATCCCTACACCTGGATCGAAGGACAAAACATTGGCCCACGGTTTAGGCCATGCGAACGAAGAAGTCAGGACGATTGGCTTAATACTTAAAAAGTGAAGGGTTTGCCATGCAACTCAGACGACTTGTAGCCTGCCACGCTGCAGTTTCTGGACTTCAAACTTTGGGCTTTGCCCGTGGCGACTTGAATAAGCACAACTTCCCGATATCCGGATCTAGAGTTGTACTGCTTGGTTTTGAAGCCGGAGGGGAGGAGTGTTGACAAGGAAGCAAAGAGCCAGGAGTTATGCAAGCTTGCGCAGCAGCTACTTGACGAGTCGGACGAAGGAGGCATTGTCACATTAGCGCAAGAAGTCGAGGCTGAGCTCAGGCAGACTAACAGGAGAGAGGGAGGATGCTCTGACGAGCTCCTGGAGCAATCCAGGTGAGGAATCATCACCACCACAAGCCTGAAAAGGAGAAAGGGGCCCTGAAGGAACTGCGCGGCGAGGTAACACCGTATTTAGTGCAGGAACCCTGGCTCTCTCCTGAATAATTTACTTCGGCTCAGTCATTGTGGATATTAATAGCATTGGCTCTCTCTGTGTTGTGCTATCCGTAAGGGCTTGGAGATGCGGATTCCACTCGGCTAAACAAAACAGAAAAGGCAAGGGCAAAACATACAACAGCGAGTATTCGCTGGTCGTCACCGACCCCAACTACTAAATCGCCGATCTGTGGCTTATGTATGGCAGAGCAGACGGGATACCCAGGTCTCCACGGTCTATGGTCGTATGTGTTGGAGTCAGTGACTACCTAGATCGGTATATGTTGGAAGGCTGCGGTGCGGTCTAGGGTTTGTGACGAAACGTGATTGCATTGAGGGGCTGTATCGTCTTCTGTGACACCAAGCCAACCTGTAATTCTCTAGGTGTGATTACAACGATGAAGTCACCCTGGATCACGACCCACCATTACTTACTACGAGTGTAACAGCCTCGCGGCAGATACTGTGTACATGGCCCTCACAGCCTGATTCGAACTGAGACCCTCACAGCCTCCGAGCATTCAGACCTTGGCCGGGATTGCCAAGACGACCCTCCAACTTCAAAACGATTGACTACATTCATACATGGCTCAGCTTCGAGCACAGCCACCAACACAGCCAGTCCGTCCCTTGTAGCAGCTAGCTACGCTGTCCATAGTGCAGCCAGTTCAAGGCTTGTAGCGAGTTTGCTACGCCGATGTGTCGGGAACGGAAGAGGGTCAGTGGCTGGGCCTAGGGTTTTTGGGATAGCGACAAGAGTTAGAAGGAGGAGAGGTTTGGAACGAAGTTCCTAGATGACCAATTCTCGAATTGCAGAAAACACCCAAGGCTGACTACCTACCTTAGGATAGCGCTGTGGCGGGTCGGCTCCCGCCCGCGTCCGCAATTAAGTCGGTCAAGCCTTAGCCAAGAGTGTAGCCTGACGCCGATGGCGTTTTCAACCCCACCTTCTACCTGGCTAGACACACAGCATCCCAATACTCGCATCGACTCCAGCCTCCCCGTAAAGGTAACCGAGTGTCATATCGGCCATGACACCAAGGACCTCCGAGATCAAGTCGACGGTAGAAGCCTTCGCTCCACGATAATGCCCTCGATACCTTTCGTAAGCCATGGTCGCGAAAAGCCTGTCTTTCTTTTCCTGCTCGCCAGTTCCTCTGTTGTCCTCACCGTGATGGCGGCGGACCCTACTGGGTCCCTCCCTCTTCCGAAGTTCAACATTGGAAACGGACTGATCAATATTGCGGCGCTCACTGCGCTTGTGGGGTCGTCAACGGTAGAGGCTCTGGTGCTAGGGAACAGAGGTGCGGCAGGACTACCATGGGCAGCACTCAGCATCTTTGGAAATCTATCCGTTTTGAAGGCATGCGTTACGGGTGCAAGCCCGGGGTGGCTTCGGGAAACGATCGGCGCGAGAAATAGCCGCTCTGACTCCATTTTAGGAATGAGTTTGGATCTTGTTCAAAGTCTGAGAGGTGAGTCGAAGGCTCGGCGAAATGTTGGGGAGGCTATCGGGGTAGTCTGTAAGAAACATGCAGTAAGTAGACGACCGCTGGGTATTGTTGGATCTACTGCTGATTTTCATATAAACAGGATGATGCACCCGGACACACGGAAGCGGTAGGAAAAGCCCGGACAACGTGGCAAGACATCTATGCCTTTGATAGGTCTACTTCCAAACTCCTGAACTCCATTCCGGAGAGTGATGTAGGAGATCCCTTGAACATTTTTACTTATCGCAATTATCCCTTTGATCGTCCGACGAATCTGTCACATGAGTGGATGGCTCTGTCTATTCCGTTTCTCAAGTGATCGAGCTTTATGCTTTATGGATGACTGGTGATCGTGCCTTATGCTTGGTCTCCAGCTTCGCTTGGCTCTACTTCTATGTCGTAGCTGTAGCGCTACAGCTTCGTCGGCACTGGCGTGGACAGCCGGAGGACGGTAGCAGCGACTGGGTGGACATTCTCGCAGGACGTTTGCCTACGACGACTCGTCCCGGTGGCAGCCGCAAGCTTCTTTTAGGTACATCGGAAAGCGACAGGTGGTTCTCATCTTGGAGGATAGTATGGGCACTCGGCTGTATAGTCTGTATCGTGTCCGTCATTGCAACTTATGTATTTCTGGGCCGTGCCGCAGATACGACCTTCTACATGTGGTCAGCATTCCAGATGGCCTGGCTCTTACTTTCGTTGATGTTCTACCATTTCTCCGACCTAACAGATCCGATGGCTTATCGTCTCCTTCTCGCACGGGTACCATGGAAGGACCTCACTATGCCGATGAAAGAACGAGTCCTCACATTGGCGCTTGCTCTTGCAAAATATCAAATGTATTTCCACCAGCGTGGCATATACTGCTACGAAGAAGATCTTCTCTCTGCACGCACCCTCTGCGGTCACCTATCTACAGTGGGTCATCACTTGCAAGTGAACTATCCTCTGGATCCGAGCGCCAAACCCGGAGACATCGTCGATATCTCCGTGCACGCCATGGTAGGAGACCCCACCTTGGCCAGTGCAGCCTGGATCCGAGGGTCCAATTACACAGGCATGGATCTGTACGACTGCTGTCTCCTGTTCCTGAACGTGCAAGGCTCCCTTATCGCTCTTCCTGTCGCTCGCGTGCTGTCCGATCCGCTCACGAGCAAGCTCGACGTTGAGAGCAGCATCGTGGACAGCGATATCGTCAACAAAGGCTCCACGAATACCGGCAAGGGCATCACATGGTGGTACTGGATACCCTGCGGAGAGGATCGCTGGCTCCAGACTTGCACGGAAGATATGAAGTTTCTGGGTAAGCGCGAGGCGCATGTGCTGTCCGACGCGCAGGTGACACAGAAATTGAGCCAAGGCCGACTTATTGTGAGTTTGAAGAGTGTGCAGGATGTGAGAGATGTGGTGAGTGTCTCTAGGGAAGCATGTCAGATTTTGGTGGACATCTTGAATTGAGCGGGCTCATGGCTTCAAGCTGAATGGCTAGAGCTGCTTTGGAAGCGTAAGGTAGTAGCTAAAGTACGCCTTTAATGCGGAATGTGGCGCACGACCTACAGACATGATCCTGAGATAGGGGAGAATGTAAAGCGAGGCGCATTGGTGGTCCTACCTTACCTAAGATACTGTCCGCCGCCGTATGGTACGGGTAAGGTTATACAATCCTACCTGGTAACATATTCGTATGAAGCACGTTTTGTTGGACCATGCTACATGATTTTGGCCTTCTTGGGCAGTATCACGGTACTCGATATAAGTATCCCGCCTTAGAATGCAGCGACAGCCAAAACTACCTTATAAGTCAGGATTAGAAGCTCGTTGCGTTAGGTAGCCCCCAACCGGACAGCCTTGTTTGCTTCCAGTTCTTTTTCTTCAGTATATGTTTCCTTCTGTCGGTGACCCTTTCGACAGTTTCCATCGAAGTGACCACCTCCCTCAGTTATATATCCCGTCGCGGTGCTTTCAAGTTCAGCACCTTGTCAACCGGTACTTTCGGTGCTGAATACTCCAAAGCATGGCTGGGAGCTTCACCGCGACCGACCCATGGATACTGGCACGTGACCGGTACATGGAAGACCTGGACGAAGATGAGAAGAAGATATTCGCAACTGCTTCACTGGAGAACCTCTTCTATGCTGCCAGTGCGGCGCAAACAGAGCACGAGACGGAGAGCAGGTCACGAGCTATCTCCAGCAAGCTCGCACCTTTTGTTGCCGCGATTGATCAGTACGGCAGCGCACTTGATGTAGTTTCGAATACCTACTCCCTCGTCATGGCTCCTCTGTGGGGTAGTATTCGGGTTCTGCTACACGTAAGTCAAGGTCTCTCGGTTTCCCACACCTGCGTCACGGGGCACCTTAAGAAACGATATCAATGGCATGCATGGATGACATGCCCTACACATCTGGCGTTTCTCTTCAATCAGTACATGCCAACGTCTACTGCTTCCAGGTTGCGAGAGCCTTCGACAAATACTTCCAGAAGCTCATTGAAATGTTGACCCGAATTGGCGACGTTCTTCCGAGATGTCGAGTATACCAGAGTTTATTCCCGAGCCATGCGCGGTTGATTCAATCCATATCGATGGCATACTTGGATGTCATACACTTTTGCGCGGATGCGAAGAGAACATTTCGAAAGCTGAAGAAATCGATGACTGGTATGACCTTAGCTCTAGGAGAGCCCCCAAACTGACCTGCATTTCGACAGTAAACTTCGCTATGAAGCTGTTTTGGAAAGACTTTGCTGGGGATTTCGAATGGAGTTTGAATAATTTCCGCAACCACATTAAGAATGTTGAAAAGGAAGTTGGCATAGCATCCATGATAGAAGTCTCAGATGAGCGGGCTCTTGTAAGAGTAGATAGAGTGGAAAGGGATAAAGCAAAACAGGGTGAGCTTCTTAAAATGCTGTCGACCGAAAACAATCGTATTGACGTCTTGGCAGTTGCGGAAAGGGACCTCATCTTGTCGAAGCTTTCGCCTATCAAATACATCGACAAGCATCTGAGAGAGCGCCGTAAACGCCATCCTGGTTCCGGCTCTTGGCTAAGGGAGACTGTGGAATTCAAGGACTGGGTGATAGCAGATCGGTCTGCTGGCCTCTGGTGCTATGGTATACGTAAGTCTGAGGTTGCTACGCTCTCTCAGGAAGAATATATACTTACACTAGAGTGTCCTTAAGCGGGCTCTGGAAAGACGATTCTAGCGTACGACTCACTCACCCTTTCCGACAGCCCAGAAAAAATGGTTGACTCGACTTATATAGATCTGGTCTCATAGATGCGCTGTCAATGGATGAAGCCACCATAGACATCACTATCCAATCATGGACAAGTTACGACATCATCAGCAAAGAAACCACCCATCAAGAGCTTGTTTTTACCTACTATTACTGTGATTCCTCCGATCCAATATCACTGGAGGCTCGAAACATCTTGGGGACCCTCATCAAGCAACTTCTTCAACAGATTGCTATTGACGACGTATTGAGCCAAGAGCTGACCTCACTGAACAAACCTGATATCAGGGTCGCTGAGAGCGATGAACTATTTCCTATACTCCTGACGGTCCTTAAGCATTTCTCTAAAGCATATATCTTCCTTGACGGATTGGACGAGTGCAGAAAGCAAGAACGTGCTACAGTTTTATCGATGCTAAATCGAGTAATTGTTTCTGGTGGTCCGGTGGTGAAGATCTTTGTCACAAGTCAGCAAGAGGTTGATATCGCAGTGTTGTTGAAAGAGTTCTCGCGCCTTGAAGTCTCCGCACACAGGATTTCATCTGATATCAGCTCTTTCATTAAGGGAACAGTACGGTCTAGCATAAAGTCTGGGGACTTGTTAGTTCAGACTGCATGCCTCGAATCCGATATCATATCAGCACTTGTAGATGGCGCCCAAGGCATGTGAGTTGTTATGGTCTACACGCTCCTATGACCTCGCGTAGACTGATAAAACTCTAACTTAGGTTTCTATGGGTTAGTTTCCAGATTGCTGACCTTTGCGATGCTACGTCCGAGTATGACATTCGAGACGCTCTTCGAAACCTCCCAAAGGGAATGGCTACAACTTATGCGAGACTATTGCACAAAATAAGCAGTATTCGCGCAAACATGTCACTAGCTCAACGTGCTTTCAAATGGATCATTTGCGCCAAACGTCCACTAGTCATAACAGAATTGACAGAAGCCATTGCATTCCAACCGACTGACCGGTCTTGGAAAGCGGAGAAAATTCCCGACGCCTCTCGCACGATCCAAGCTTGCAGAAATCTGGTGGTGCTGGATGAAACGGACAAAACAGTCCGGCTCGCCCACCACAGTGTGCGGAAGTTCTTGCTGGAGGCCCCCACGCAGGATTCCATCCCTGAGTTTCATTTCAAACTAAGACGGGCTAGCATTGAGGCGGGAGAGCTCTGTGTCGCATACTTGTCGTTTTCGGACTTCGAAAGGCAGCTTACAACGTCAATTCCCGATTTGTGCCGGGTGACAGGCGAAGTGCCTGGACCAAGCGCGATCTTGGACAGTGTGAGATTATCACCGGCCTCCGGTCATGTTGCATCTGGGATAACTCAGAGTGAGGCAGCGTATGGGTATAGGTGGTACAGCCAAACAACCGTCGAGTTTCGAGCTTGCCAAGCTTGTCAAGCTAAGGCGGCCGGCACCACCAAATTTACTGGAGAAATATCTGTTCTTAAAATACGCCATGGAGCATTGGATCGGTCATACGTCGGATTTCTATAATTATGATCCAAGAATGTGGTCATTGTTCAAGGATCTCGCAATGAATAAGCCCATGCCGTTTGACATCAGGGTATGGGGCGATATGCATGGATCCGATGGTCTGCCATATACCGCGCTTTTCCGGTGGGCCGTTAGTGCAGGACACTTGCCACTCCTGAAGCTTCTCCTGGAACTACCGGAAGGTTCCGATCTCCAAGCATATTGTCGTCAAGATGATGATGAGGGTCAGTCCGTTCTACACGTCGCATCACGCTGTGGTCATACCAATGTGATCGAGCAGTTGGCGAAAAGAGGCTATATTCGCACAAAGAGTGGGGAGCCTTTAATCGAAGCTGTAGAGAGAGGTTGTCATGGAGTGGTGCGAGCTTTGCTAGACTACGATCTGTGTCTAGAGGGAAAAGTCGAGGCACTGTATAAAGCCACCCGAGCCCGAAGCGAGGGCCTCGCGCGTATGCTACTTGACTCCATGCCTAACATCAACATGGGAAATGACTTGGGGGGGTGGACGCTAATCCAGGCTGTGGAAAATGAGTGGGATGAGATACTTGTTTTATTACTCCGTAAGGCTATCAGTGTCACAGACGCTCTTGACACTATGCAAAACCTCGGGCTATGGGATCCATTCCACGAAGCTGCACGTCGGGGCCTCGTTGGGGTGGTGGGGTTCCTCCTTGAGAACGGCGCACATGTCAGCAAGAACGGTTGCTTAGGTCAAACGCTGATGCACAATGCAGCCTTTCCTGGACAGCCAGGAGTTGTGCAATTGCTGATAGACAATGGAGCTGACATCGAGGCGACAAGTAGAGAGGGACGGACATTATTAAACACAGCAGCCGGTTACGGACACAAGGAAGCTGTGCAGCTATTGCTTGAGAATGGAGTCGATGTCGATAAGTAGGACGACAGCGGCTTGACAGCACTGTACTGGGCAGCCTCTGCTGGAGACTTGACAATTGTGCGTCTGTTAATGGTATTTGGAGCTGATCTCGAGAGGAAGAATCCAAAGGGACAGTCAGTCTTACACATAGTGGCTCGTCGAGGACATGAGCCCATTGCGCTGCTACTGCTTCAAAATGGGGTCGACATCAACACAACAGATGAAGACAATCAAACAGCAATGCATTGTGCGGCTTACTATGGACATTCATCGGTTGTGGAAACGTTGATGTATAATAGGGCCAACATTGAGGCGAGAGATGCAAATGCATGGACAGCCTTACATTTCGCGGCCGTCGGCGGGCATGAGGAAGTTGTGCGCCTACTGCTTCAAGGTGGAGCCGAGCTTGAGGTGCGCACTGGCGACAATGGCTTTACAGCATTGCACCTTGCTGTATGTAGAGGATATGATAGGATCAGACGACTACTGCTGGAGAAAGATGCACAAATTTCTGAACCAGGAGAAACAGCATTACATAAAGCGGTTCTTGATCGCCTTGAGCAAGTTGTGCAGTTGTTACTCGAGAGCGGAATCGACATTAACTCTACAGATAAGATGGGCCAGACAGCTTTGCATCTCGCCGTCAGCAAGGAGCATGCGACGATCGTGCAGCTACTTCTTGAGCATGGGGCCAACCCCACAATATTGAATCACGGTGACAAGACAGCATTGCACATTGCTGCCGGTAGAGGGCTTGAGACAGTTGTTCACCTACTGCTGATGAAAGGTTCCTATATCAAGGCACAGAGTACCAAAACAGGGGAGACTGGGTTGCACCTAGCGGTAAAGGCCGATCAGAGAGCAGTTGTGCAGCTATTGCTTGAGGCTGGAGCTGATGTCCACAGTAGAGACATCAGTGGAAAAACCGCGTTACACTGGGCGGTCAACTATGGATATGTGATGATCGTGCGACTGCTGCTGCAGAAAGGTGCCGATGCTAACGCATGCAATTCCGGAGCAAGTAAGACAGCTTTGCAGCTAGCGGTTGTGAACGGACACCAAGCTATTGTGAAGCACCTCCTTGAGCATGGGGCTGATGTTATGGCAAGAGATGTTGACGATCTGACGCCTTTAGAAGTCGCTCTTCAACACTCCAGGACTAGCATCGCGGACATCCTTATTGAACACGGAGCTGATATTGCGGCCTGCAATTCTACGGGCATAATACCGTTGCAAGTGGCGTTTCGCCATAGCCAAAGGATATAGTTGCGCTACTGCAGTTGAAAGCTCTGTGGGGTTACATCATTGATACTTCTCAGGGATAGCATCTTTGAAATTGCTCCATCTCTTTCGCCGGTCCTTGCTGCAACCGGGGACCTCCAACCAACCAACCTTCACAGCCTCTCGCCTCCTCTTTCGGACCCCTTTGGATCCTATCGATAATCACGACTTTGGTCATACGAACGCTACAGACCAGCACCGGCCTGAGTTCAAGAGCCTTCCATACCTCACGCCAGGAGGAGAAGACATCGCCTCCCGATTATCGCGCCGAAGATTATGGTACTACGAGTACACCATGTTCACAGCGCTCGGGTTAATGATGAGGGTAAATGCCAGAGACTTGATGAGCAAGCTGACGACGGGGCGGGCAAGGAAAAGGTTGGAGGGAAGAGGTTACGCAGCAAGGACGTTCTCATGCGATGTAATAGTGTCCGAACGTCCTATTTCGCCGTTCCATGTTATTGAGCTTTATTATCTGTACTGATCACGTTTCGGGAAGACACTCTCAAGCAAAGCTCGTAGAAATGCCCTGCAGCACATCGTGCACCTTCTCCATCATGGACATCAACAGACGACGATTGAACATTTGGTGTAGTCTTAGGGCCAGGCGAGAACGTCAGGATCACCTGATCTCCACCTTGACCCGCGCGGGCAGATCGAGTTCCCTGGTTGCTGAAGGACTTAGTACAGCATCTTGACATGCCTCGTCTGCCTGCATTGGCACTACTAGAGTGTGCAAGCGTTCAACGTGATGAGGAGGTCTGCTGCTACAAGTGCCTGTCGTTTGTTCCATCCACGCAAGCGGATTTTCCATAAGCTTTCCCGGGCGATTTTGCGTGTAAGCTGATGTTCGGACGGTGTAATGTTAGTCGTCTTATGTGATGGTGCGTTCGTTCATGTATAGGGGATTGGGGAAGATGTTATCAAACGTCACTGAGAGCGGAGTGCTCTCTTCCACTTGGAAAGCACCTTACCTGGCTGGTACTTACTTCACAATCTCATCCATCATCGGGGCAGGGTGAGCAAAATGGCAGATGTTGTTCGAGTTTACCTTACTTGTTTTACTCTCTCTCCACTAACCTTATCCTGAGGCTTTTGACCATGTTCGTTGAACGTCTCCGAAGGCAGTACTCCCCTTTTTTCTCTCTGTTCATCAGTGCATAACGGACGTTATCTCTCGCGTCTAACCCAATGTGGAGGTCTTCGGAGACCATTGTCGTACGTGGCTGAGTGAAGAGTGCCCCCCTCGCTCTGGCACTTTTGCACTTTCAGTGGAGTTTGTTCATCATCGGCAGTCGATGATGGATCGATTCATTCACTGGAGCGCTGATGGGTCGAGTAAGAGTATAAGTCATAATTCGCTGGGCAGGTGAATGTTTGCCATAGGGGGTTTTAAATCAAAGAATTTATAGGGTTTAAGGACTTATGACCCATACTCTTACTGCACCTTTCCTTTCCTCCTTGGCGGAGTGGAAGTTGGAGGTGAGTGTGCTTTCTTTTCGCCATTTAGAAGAGCTTTTTTGGGGTCTGCCAGGAAGTATTCGACCTTTAATTGCGCCAGTGAGAACACTGTTCTGTGCATCCCTTCCACTGTAAGTCTATGGCTGTAGCTTTCGACCGCGTAAAGGGGCAGCTATACTGCACGATGTGATCTACTGCTTCACTGCCTTCCATCCTCGCCCACCAGATGATCCTCGACACTAACGGGCCCGTCTCCAACACCTGTCATGATCACCCTACTGACGCCCTCGGCCAGCACGCTCAGCACCCTCTCGTCGATGCCTATTACCCTCTTCTCCACATCGACCTCCTTGCCCAGCACTCTCTCCCAGCCCTCCTTATGCCCCAACACGGCCTTGAACGTCCCTCCCACCCTGTCCTTATTGTCAGCGAGGTAGTAAATGACCGCATTCGGGCCTGCGTCGAACGTATACGCCGCAATCGTCTCGCCAGCGGCAACATTGATACCTTCCACAACACGGATCGCAGCGCGCGAGACATCGTTGAGGTAGAAGATCGGCGGGTCCGTATCCAAACATGTAGCATGGAAGCTATTGCTCTCGCGCATAGTAATCATTGCAAACGTCTCAAAATCCCGCCCCTTGATCGCAGCCTCCATATCCGCCATTCGTTTGGGCACAACGTCGTTGGCGCGCGTCGGGAAGAGCGTGCTGGTCTTCACCGTCGTCTGCATGCCGGCCGTGCTAGAGACGTCCTTCTTCGCGGCGCTCGCAACCAGAATCAGTGCCCGCATCGATGGCCAGTGCGATGCCGGCGCGACTTGCACGGCGACGCTGTCGCTTCCGGACGGGTCGCTGCCTTTGTTCCAAGCTACGTAGCCGCCGAAGAGGCTGCGGCATGCCGAGCCGGAGCCTTGCCGGGCGATACGGCTTAGTTCGGTGGGTGAGGCGGGGAGTTGGTAGAGGTCGGCGATTGCGCGGACGAGGGCTGCGAAGCCGGCCGCACTGCTGGCGAGACCGGCGGCGGTGGGGAAGTTGTTTTCGGATACGATGCGGAGGGGGTAGGTTGAGAGTGGAGCTAAAGATGGGTCGTGTTTCTCGAGGTCCTGCCGGAGAGCTCGCAGCTCTCGGAAGCAGGCTTGTGTTCGGGCACCGGAGACATCTTGTGGTTGTGAGTTTAGGAGAAGCGTGTCAGGCCAGTTGAAGGTTGATGAGCAAGTTGCAGTCGTGAGTGTGCGAAGGTCTCGCTGGGAGAGTGTGACGGAGAGGGAGGAGTTCGTGGGAAGATTGAGGGTGGGGTCACGTTTCCCCCAGTATCTGTGTTGGCGATAAGGTTAGTGGAACTGGGTGTAGAATCGGGGCACGTAAAGCACTTGATGACTGCTATATTGACAGGAGCTGTCGTACTAGCTCTGTATATCTCTTTCCCTGCCATCTTATTTCTCAAGGTCTCACAATGAAGAATCATAAGTGACAGTTGGAGCTCTTAGAAAGTCCAAACAAACTGTTACGGAGTAAGCTCAGACCAATCTGGTGGACCCGCATTTCACATGGGATGGTCCAAGCTTCTTGTGATATCATTGCTTACTCATCTCTTACTAAGCACCCCTATTTATGTCTTAGTCATCATTTCCTATATATACTCTACATAGCATAAACAAATAGGAACAACTTTCTATGAACTGATTCACATCTAATAGCATCAAAGATTTGAGACATGCTTTTAAGCAATTCTGAGACTCAGACTTTGATTTGAACTGATTTAATTTATATTCTGATTATGAAAATTTCAATGCAGTAATGTATAAATTATGTGTTCACTCTCTTTTCAGTGCTCATCATTACTTCAGCATTGAGATTACAGAATAAAGAGACAAATTCTTACACTGTATTGTATAAAGAAAAGTTCTATCTTTTTTATATCATGACATGTTCAACAGCAATTCAAACTGAATCAGAATTGATTTGTTAATTAATATCTTCAATCATTTACAATTTCTCAGTATAAAGCTCAATTCTATTTCTATAATGATGAATGAACTCACTATCATTAATTAGTCATCAGTGTCAGAAACAGCTTCTTGAGTTAATTACAAGACAATGACAAGTTAAATTGCATTTCTTCAGACTTAATTAAGAAATGTTTATGTTAATTAACTGATCTTTATGTCTAAGACTACATCTCTATCTAGTGCAGCTTCAGAGACTTAAGAAATATTTAATGTAATAGTGTCTTTTTCTGCAGCAATGTTTAAGAATTCTCTGAAGATGAAGACATCATCTATTTATAAGAGTAGTTGAAAAGTGAACACTGCAGAGATGTAAATTCTTAAAATGAAAGTTTACTTTTAATTTTATGAAATGTTGATGAATTAACTTCTGAATAACAAAGTAAAGATCACTGTTACAGTCAGTTATTTAGAAGATACTGTCAAAGTATAATGACTTTAAAAAGAAGAATAACTTTAAGCTGAAAAAGACTTGTTAAATATCAGATCTTAAAATATGAACAACTTCTTTCTAGCATTTCTACTGATCTTTGAAAACATTAATGAAATGAAACATTGATGTTGTCATTATGAGGCACTGAAACAAACAAAATTGATTTAACAATATAAAGCAGAGTTTACAAAGATTGTATAACTTCTTTAATCTATATCAGTTAAATATAAACAGAAACAGCAGTTCACTCAGAGTTTAAAGCAGAAGATTTGATTTAAACTTTGAAAATATTTACAGACTGAAGTAATTACTCTTAATGAGTTAATTTGATGAGTTAATTGAATTAAATAAAGTTTTTAAGAAACACATAATGAGAATCATCTTAATGTCTTTAACAGCTTAAATTTAAACTGTAATAACTCATCAATCAATTCTCAAGATTAGTTTCAAAGTCATGAAAGATCAATTATGTCTAAATTAAATAAGTTGAATACAGAAGCTTATTAAATCTGATGTAAGAAGAATAAAGTGTACTTTCACTATAAAAAGTTCTTACATATAGCTAAAGACTGCTGAGACAACAAGAACACTGATAAGAGTAAAGATAAGAATAAAGATAAGGGCAAGAATAAGAATAAGAAGAAGAGTAAAGATAAGAAGAAATTAAAGATTGTTGAAGTTGATTTGAATGATTTGAAAAACTAAAGTTATTTACAGATATAGAAATGTTCATAAATAAGTTAACAGAAGCTTTTATTCAACTTAATAATGATCTGAGTGAAGCATTCACACTGAATGACTTGAAACTCTTATTATTAAGTATAATCTCTGATTAAATCAACATTCTCAATTTAAATACATATATTCTTGCAAGCTGCATTTGAGGCAGACTGAACAAGATAAACATGAAAGTACTAATTGATTTAGATGTAAATTAAATATATATCTTCTTGACAGTTACTAATCAAATGTCAATTAATAATCAATATGAAATTAAACTGCTTAAGATATCTTTATTAAATAAGTAGATCATTTAATTAACTGCAAAGCTGATCTTTCATCTCAAGATAAATAGCTTTTGACAACAATTAAAAGCATAAATTATGAATCTTTAAGAATATAATCTCATTTTGAAATTAATCTGACTGAAAGTCACTAATTCTCAGATTGATTAAGCTATGAGCTGTATGATAATCTGAAATTGACAACAGAAACATCATTATCTGTTTCTGAAAAAGTAACAACAAGCTGTAAATGAGTTGACATTAAATGTGATTGAAGAATGCATAACTATAAAGACACTTTAAAATTACAGAACTGTCAGACACTTATTAGTGATTCAACAGAACTCAAAGAAGTCAGAAGCTAAACTGTTAATTATTATGAATGAATGACTACAAATCATTATTAAAGAATTTCAATTCATATTTAAGTTAACTCTATTAAACAAACTATCATCTAAATAAGTGTTCAAACATAGCATTAACATCAGCAACATTAAGTCTATCAACATAAATGCTTACTCTCTGTCATAGCTACAGCTGAATGAACAGACTAAACAGATAATGAAGTTAATGAATAAAGATCTGATTTGTAAGTTCACAAGTTCATGAGACTTCTCAGTTCTATTCATTAAAAAGAAGAAGAGTACATGACAAATGTGCATTGATTACAGAGCATTAAATAACATTACTGTTAAGAATAAATATTCACTTTTCTAAATTCAGAAATGTCTAGATCAGATTGACAAAGCTTGATATTTAATTAAGCTTAATCTTACTTTGAGCTATTATCAAGTTTGTGTAATCAAAGACAATACAAAAAAGACTGTCTTCAACATTTATTACAGTAAATATGAGTTTATAGCTATGTTCTTTGAGCTATGCAATGTCTCAGTGACATTTCAGTCAATGATGAACTCTATATTATGAAATTTACTCAACAAATTCTGTCTAATATATTTCAACAACATACTAATCTTTTTCAACTCAATTTCAGATCATCAGAAACACTTGTGAACTGTTCTCAGTATTTTAAAGAAACATAAGCTATATGCTAAATTTAATAAGTGCACTGTTGAGACAGAAATTCTTAAGTTTTGTGAACATATTATAAAACAAGACACACTATAACTAATCTCTGTTAAGATATCAGTCATTAAGAATTGATCTGTCTCAAAGACAGCACATCACATACAGCAGTTTCTTGAACTGACTTTGTACTATTAATAGTTTGTACAAGAATTTGCATAGATTGCAGCATTACTATTGAATTTGTTTAAGAAGAATGATGTTGAGTTATATATGAAGAAGAATTGATTCATTGTCTGAAACACACTATGTAACAGTGTCTTTCAACAACTTAAGAATGCACTTACATTCAAATTAATACTTATTTAAGTAACTGTACACAAATCATTTACTATTAAAACAGACACTTTCAAATAGGCAATTGACTGTGCTCTGATGCAGAATGAAATGAATAAGAAATGTCATTCAGTTATTTATGATGATTAAAAGTTATAAGATGCAGAGCTCAATTATTCTGTTTATAAAAAGAAGTTATTGATCATTAAGCATGCACTTTGAACTTGACAGTACTATATTAAAAATGATCATACTATGACTATCATTATAAATCATAAAGATCTACAATATTTAAAGAATACATTATATCTGTTTAAATGACTAGCTTAATGAATCAACAAATTTCAGCAGTATAATCTCAACATTCAATATTGATCTGAAGCTCAGGCTGTCATATTAGATTTAATTAATTATTAATTCAATTTTATAGAAAAAAACTCAGCAAATAGAGTGTTCTTAAGTGCTCTGCAAGAGCTAGACAATGTGAAATGAGAAAAAGCAATGATACTGTATTTAAAAGATGATACAGAATCTGAAAAGTCACTGCTTTGCAAGCATGTATGTAAAAATGATGTGATGAATTAATTTTGACTGCATTATGATTTGAAATCAAACAACTTATATTTAATTTAAAAGTAAAATGACAGTGAAGTATCATTTTTACAGTTTTAGTACTGTGCAGACTTTTTAAAATATATATACATTAAATACAGACATTTAGAAGTGTTAAGACTGCTAAAAGTTATTTGATTTTAAGCTTAATGACATGAATTATTACAGAATATTAAATTATTTGCAAAGCATTGTCTTAACTGTTAAGTTGCTCAACAATTCTGAAAACATTAAGAGATTAAAGAACATTCATATTTGATTTGTAAGAATCTATTATTATTTAAAAGATAAGAAATCAATATAATAAACATACTATCTTGAATGCTCTGAGAGAACTGCTGAATTATAACAGCAATTAATTATGTTACAGACTGATCTGTGACTAAAGCTGTTCTGAATGCAATAAAAACAACAGTTACAGATTTTCTGTGTGATGAAATCTTTATAAATTATGATTTATCAAGAGAGTTACTATTCAATAATAATACAAACTTTCTTAGCTGTGTTGTGATCTACTATTTGAAAAAGCTCAGAACTCAATGTAGAACAATGATTTTCTATTATTTCTGTACAAATGAAAAGATAGAAAATCTAAATGAAATGTTGAGCTTCATGTTTACAAAATATCTTATGAATAAATTAACTTAATTATGAGACAAATACTTATCATAAGTACTTTTTGTGATCTGAATTCAAGCTCATAATACAATTAAACAGAGCTCATTCTACTTATGGTATAAGATAAATTTACAACTATCAGACAACTTAAACAATCTCTGATTGCTGAGAGAAACTGACTTTGAAGATCAGTTAAAATGAATTGAGTAGATATAAATAATTTAAGTAATCATTAATAAAATTCTTTTATGAAAGACTATTAAATCAAAAACAATTCATGATGAAACAGTGCAGTTAAGCACTACAAAGAAAGAAGACTGAGTGCTTATACAAAATGAAGAGTTTCAGAAGTTTAAAGTTAAATGATTTGAGTCTTATAAGATATTGAAAACTCATTCATTAAAAACTTATGCATTAAAAATGCTTACAGAGCATGTTTTACAAAATTTAATTCATAATAATTAACTTGTGAAAGCACATATCTTTAATGTCAATGAATTTTGAGCTAATTCAGAGCTGCAAAGCAGTCTAAAATGAGCTAAACTATCTGTGTAGTGATTGAGTCTTAAAGTTGATGAGATTCTTAAATAGAAAGAATCATCATTGTTGTTAGATATATAACTCATGATAGCTATGCTATTAGTGTGATGCCACCTTTTAACAGGTTATGAGCTTGAGTTAGTGTGTGATAACTTGTGTAAAGTGGTGCCTAGGCCACCTCTGCTGGTGGTTCAAGTCCATGGTGAGAGAGTAAGTTCAAAAGATCACAAGTTTAAACTGCTGTCTGTGTGCACCCTTTACACCTGTGAGTCAGTTGCGGGCTGATTGCAGATTAGAGAGAGTGTTAGATATATAACTTATAATAGCTGTGCTATTAGTGTGGTGTCATCTTTTAACAATTGTCTTTTTATGAAGAATTCTCAATTATATCTTGAGCTAAATGAGATCACAGACAAAAAGAAGAACTACATAAGTTCTTAATAAAGAAGAGAGAAGATCTCTTTCAGAAGACAATTTATAAGATATAAAAACATTATGAATGAATAAATTTATCTGTACTTTCATTACAGAATGTTTCAAAAGTACATTGAAGCATTGTTTCTTCTGAACTGATCTTGACTGAAGTGAATGATGTAATGAATGCATTACAGAAGACTATTGAAAGCTAAAAAAATGTTGATGACTTGACTTCAACATTTATGACAGAAGAGAGATGTAACTGAAAGAAAGTGAAAGTTTTGACATTATATGATATTAAAAAAAACTGAATGATTAAAAACAACTCAGTAAAGACTTACAACAATGACACAATAAGTTGAAGTTGAAGTGAACAAGTAATAAAGCTAAAAAGAAAGACTAAAAAGTCTTAACTTCAATAAGAATTAATAGTGATCTGATGACAGTCTGTGAAAGAAATACAGATTTATATAATCTACATAAGAGACTTAAGAAAAAGGCTCTCATAGATTAGAAGATGATAGTATCAGAAGCAAAGCAATTTCATTAATTATTTATTTATTTAAAAAAAAAAAAAAAAAGAAAGTTATGAGCTGAGTATGAATCATACTTAAAGCAAAACTACTGTTCACTGCAATGATGCAACAGTAAGTAAGAACACAACTGATGCAGATAAGACAGCAATATAAGTAAAGCAATAAATATATTGACATTAAGTTTTTCAGCTTAATAATAAAGAATCTTAGCAGTCATCTTTAATTTATTTACAGTGCTTAAAACATTCTCTGTTGATGAGTAATTGTAGCTAATGAGAAGTGTAATGTCATCAATGATGATGATGAGAACAGTGAACAGAGCAGCAACACAATGATGATAAAAAGTTATTAAGTCAGCAGATAAAGAGAATTTGAACTTTATATGATTTAGAACAATAAATAATTATTATATTAGTATAAACTCATACTTATAAAAGCTGCATTAAATATTCTGCACATTTTAATGACAGTTTGTACACAAACTACAGAGAAGATAAAGAGAATTTGAACTTTATATAATTTAGAACAATAAATAATCATTATATTAGTATAGACTTATACTTATAAAAGCTGCATCAAATATTCTGCACATTTTAATGACAGTTTGTACACAAACTACAGAGAAGATAATAATCATTAAATTTAATCTAAATATATACTGTAAATAATCTGTCTTCATGTACACAGTTGTTACAGATAATCAGCTTATGTTTCTTACAAATATAAGTAATAACAGCTTCACAATATATTCAGTGAGCATAAAAACAATTTAAATTCATATTGATGTGCAGAACTAACTGCTAAATTATTAACAACATCTTAAGCTCAGCTTTGAGTCAATTCTTTAACAGCAAATCAATCAGAACATTAAGTAACAAGAAGCTGAGCTAATCAGCAGTTAACTCATTAAAGAAAGAAGAGAAAGCAACATTAAAAACAGAATGCTTAATTAATTTTATATATTATTAGTCTTCAAACTGAAATTGAGACAATAATATATTGAGAAAAGAGTTTTGCAAGCTTTTCTTAAAATAAGAATGATCAGTAATCTTGTGAGCACAATTAGAAGTAAACTTTTTTTAATTTAAGTTGTTGTTATCTGCATCTGACAACAAAGTGACAGCAGCACAATATGAAACATGAATCTTAAGAAATGATTTATGAAACATTAACAATATATTGTGAACATATTACAGAAGCTTACATAATGATAGAGCAAATAAAAAATTTATAAGTTGATGAAGTAATGATTAAAAGTTAAAGTGTGATCAAAAACTAAAAATAGAAGAAGAGAATTTCTTTTGAGAAATTGTGATTAATGATATAGATAGATGATGTAAACAGTGAATAATTCATCTTATTATCATAATAACAATGATCTGCACTTCTAGCTGCTTTTGGATGACAATAGCAATGTGAAGTGAGGTAACACAATGTGAATGTGAACTGCAGACAGAAATTTTACAGAATGTCAAGCAAATCTCTGCACTCACATCAGTGAACTGTTGTGACTGTGCAGTAGGGAAGGATGTGATATCATTGCTTACTCATCTCTTACTAAGTGCCCCTATTTATGTCTTAGTCATCATTTCCTATATATACTCTACATAGCGTAAACGAATAGGAACAACTTTCTACGGACCGATTCACATTCTTTGCCCTGCATCATCATTTGATATGCTAGCGTGGCTGTTCATTCTCAGCCCATCTACACCATACATCTTCTCAGAATTCCCGTAGAACAGTCGCACGGTATAGACGATGGCGAACGACGCCGACAATAGCTCTGCAGATGCATGTCCAGTCGACCACACCGCTCGCGCCGCATGGCTCAAGAAATCCCGAGAAGCCAGAAAAGCCGCAGAGTCGGTCCCTCTCACTTTCAGCGCAGCGGCCGGCGAAAGCTGCGATTCCTCACAAATGGACCAAAGTCTCCCCGCCGCACGTCCACGGCTCCCATTCCCAATACCCGGAATCTCCAAAGCCGGGGTTCTAGCCAACGACCGCGAAATCAGCACCATCCCGCGAACCGATCCCTCATCACCTCCGAGCAGAAGAACGCCAGATCCAAACTCGAAACCTGCAAATAACGAGCGAGATACGGGCTCTGACTCCAAGACCGGTAATTGGATATACCCCTCGGAGAAGATGTTCTTCGAAGCCATGCGCCGCAAGAGCTATGACCCCAAGGTCGAAGATATGCGCTCTATCGTGCCCATCCATAACGCCGTCAATGAGCGGGCTTGGGAGGAAATAAAATCCTGGGAGCGAGGGCGGGGCGCTGAGTCCTGCGGTGGGCCGAAGCTGGATTCGTTCTCTGGTTTGAGCACGTCCATGTCGCCTAAAGCGAGGTTGAATTCGCTACTAGGGTATCATCCGCCGTTTGATAGGCATGATTGGGTGGTGGATAGGTGTGGGACGAAGGTGGAGTATGTGATCGATTTCTACGCCGGGAAGGATGAGGGAAAGAAGGGGAAGAGTCTGAACTTTTACCTGGACGTTAGGCCAAAGCTCAATAGTTGGGAGGGGTGGAAGATGAGAGTAGGAAAGGTTCTGGGGTTGTGATGTTAGTATTTGCTTTCTTCTGGGAGGATAGCGTTGTTCAAGGCATGCCGGTAAGGCGATCGGCGTTCAGCATCACTGCAGATGGTGTTTCTGCGTGCCTTATAGATTCGTTCTTCGGTGTATACGGGCTACAGTAATTACTGAGATGATCTACAATCCCAGACGCCACCTGCTCTTTGTTGCAAGATACTCCGGAAATGACTCCAAGCCCTAACATAGTTCCAGTATGAAGATCTCACCCAAGCACAACCGCCAAAACAACAATAATCAATACAATCGCCAAAATCAGTAACAGACAGCATGCCTTTCCTCTTGCGTTCTTCTGGTATCGACTTGCGCTTCGCAGTTCGAGATCCGCCCCTTGTGTATCCGTCCTGGTGTTGTCCACATTTGCACTGATGAGATCTAACTGATCCCCTTGCTCATGCACGATGTGAGCCACGTCTCTAAACAATTCGTTTAGCTCCCCGACACTTTGCTCGATGTTCCGGATCTCGGCTTCGCGTTCAACGATCAAAGAGTCTTGAAAGTCGACTTCGTCCTGAGAGGCAAGCCGGAGCTGCTCTTGTTCTTGTAGCTGCTCTTGACCACCAGTTTGCGGGCCAGAGGGAGAGTTTGCTTGCTCTTCCAAGGCGGCCCGGGCAGCAGTGGCAGACGCCCGTTGTTTTTCCAGTGCCAATCGCTGGACGATCTGGAACTCCTCAAGTGAGGCCTTGAACTCGCGAGAGAGCTTTTGCTGGGTGTATTTCTGGGAGGGCTACACAGACGGACGTCAGTATGCGCTGCTATGCTTCTGTAGTTTGCACCCGGTCATCGTGTCGCCATGCTTGCAAGGCGACTGGCCGGGTCTCAGCAAAAAAAACATGTGGTGCATACGCTAACGTCCTCCCAGGCCTGGATCCGCTTGATGCCTTCCCCGACCTCTTTGAAGCCATCTCTTGACTCCTCCAGGAGATCATGTACCCTCTCCCGAACTCTATCCGTGTCCCGTTTCGTTCCTAATAAAGCGAGTTGATTCGACAAGCGGGATATATTCGAAGTAAGTGTGAACAGCTGGTTCGAGAGAGATTCTGATAGTTGTCGAAATTCGGGATCATCGCTATACTGGGGGTCGTCACTCCGGCGCATCGTGGTAGGCTGCGCCTCCAGTGACGGTAACCGGTCGAAAGACATGTCGATTCGGTATCACTCGTCGCACCGAATGCCGCAATATAGATGAGACCGCTGTCTACGGTGTCATAGGGTGGTGATGAGGATTAAGATAAGGTCTTGCTTGTTGATGCCTCTTCAACGGGGTGAGGCTGACGTACTCGTGCTCGTGCTCGTACGCTAGGCTGCGGCCCGCTAAGGTTTTGTGCCTTGCAGCGGCTTCTTCCGTCAATGCTTCGGTGATTGTTTTGACACGAAACTCGTCAAATCGTCGGATTGCATTGTTGCTGAGCGCATATTCAGAACAACACACTGTTTGTGCGAGTGTTGCAATGATGTGGTGTCCTGTTTCTTCCCAGTGATTATTTTCGCCACCTCCTGTTCCACGACTGCCATCCTTCAGGACAATGGCGAGCTCAATGCGGATCAGGCTCTATAGGGAATTGTTGACACCAGCTTTGCACAGGAGATTTACGACAGCGGCTGGTGTAACTCTACTGGCTTGTTATGCCGAAGCAGTGCTGATCGGGGATCGATCGTCTTGTAAGAACACTATCAGACAGAACAGCTGAAGAGAGTAGCTGAAAATCAGTGATGATCTATAGTCATATGGTGGTGGTTTCCTGTTGGGCCCGCTGGCATCCGAACGCTATTACTCTTCATCCCATGCCTGGCCATCTTCATCCTTCGGGTCGCTCAGCTGCATCTTGGCGCCAGAGCAACGGACTCCTCTTTTCGAACCTTCATTCAGTACTGTCTTCGATTCAACACGGCGCAGACCCTAGGATGGTACCTCTTCTCAGCATGGTGGTTTAGTGAGGTGTATGTATGGTCGCAACCGAAAAGTGCCAACCTGAACTGGGTAGTCGAGGGAAAGTGAGTAGTAAACCCCATCAGCAGAAATTCCTTGAAAAAGAAGCGCTAATCTAAACCCAGATCCTACGAACGACCTCGGCTGAATGAGAGGCCAATATATCTGCGGAGCATCTTTGTGACCCTCGCGCTGATGCAGTCATGTCTTCATCTTTATTATGACTACGACCGGGTTCATCTCCCAGTCACGAAGACCCAACCTGAGGGCGCCTCAGATCAGTCTCCTCATATTGTTGTGCCGCCTCTTGCGCAATTGAGGGCACGTTTGCCCTTCCTAATGCAACGAGCAATCCCGAGAGCCTTGTTGATAATCGTGCTGGGACCCATAGTCTATAGCCTGTTTGTTAGACGAATGGCGTGGAGCTGGTCAATGTTCTTTGCCAAACTGTTCTGGAACATACATAAATCCCCGGAACCGCCAAAGCTGCCGCCTTATCACATTTCAATCTTGTTCCGTTCTATAACCTCGAGCTTTCTCCTCATAGTATTGTGGGAGATTTCGAATGCGACCTTCGAAGCCTACGTTGCACAGGAACCGTTGAAGATGGACAGGCCTTTGTCAGCGGATTCCAGGGATCCGAACGGAAGTCTCTTGACGGGTTTAAAAGCAAAGAGGGAGGTCCCGAGAGTCTGTTTCCCCGTGTCTTTTACGCTGGAAAAATGCTGATCACCATGCAGACATTTGCATTATGGGAATTGGTCCACATCAGTCAACGCATCCCTCAACGTCGACAACTGTTCTTTGAAGACATCGATCGCATAGGCGGTGCTATGTGGGCGCAGGTCCTATATGCCTGTCTAGATGTCATCCAAGGGATGAATACTCGCATTGCGGTGTTCCAAAACCCTCCAGCAACTGCACCGCAAATTCAACCACAACAAAACAACATCCAGTCTCTTCCGCGGATATCAACGCCCCTGAAACAGGAAAACATCCTCACTAGACCGCCTCCACCATCGTCTAAGCTAGAAATGGTCGAGGCAAACGTAGGAACCATGACCAAAGCCTACGGCCAATCACCTCATTCGAAATTGATCCCATCAAGCCCCCTCGCGAAGAAATATATCGAGTCCGCAAAGGACAAAGTGCTCACCAAAGAACAACAACAAGCCATTTCCCCCTCCGGCCTCAGGGCCACCTACAATTCCTACCTCATGCAATTCCTCCGCTCACCTTTCGGACAACCTTTCCGTCATACTCTGCGCCGCCGTGCCTGCTCCGTCGTCCTGGGGACACCATACAGCCAGCTCAGCATCATCATTGACGCGATAAACTCTTTGACCCGGTTGGCTATCAGCAGCTTGACCGAGGACTCGTACGGAAAAGTTCAGAATGACGTACCGGTCATCATCCGCACGTTCACGAACACAATCTCCAGACTGACGGCTTTCAAGCAGAACCTTCCGGTTCATTGGACGGATGTCGATTTCCAGGAAGAGAAAGGAGGGAGGCAGATCGAGGAGGTGGACATGGTGATTTCGAGTTTGCGCAGTGGCTTGAAGGAACTTTTGGAGGCGTTTGGTGGTTATGCGGATAACCTGGGGCTTGGGATTGGAGAGATGCGGATCGCGAGGGAGGTGGCGGGCACGGATGGCGGAAACGAGACGTAGTTATTCTCACTACTTTGAACGGCAAGAAATCAATTAGCACTTGTTTGTGCGTTGTCCTTCACTTTTGTTACACCACAATTACCCGCCTAACAAAGACAATTTCCCGAAGTCCTTCACTACCGGCGCCTCCCTCTTCCTCGCCATCTCCTCCACACTATCCCAAAGCACTCCATCTCCGCCCCCCGGCCTTCCCTCCACCTCCTCAACATCGACCGCCACACCCTCTCGCTTCTCCTTAACCTCAATCTCAAAGACTTCCCCCACACACGCTTTACACAACCCAACCACCTCCGCCATCGCCGCCTCCACAGCCATGGCCCGCTCCCTCATCCCCCTCCTCATCAGCCCCACAACCAACCTCTCCACCTCCTCCCCAACTCCATTCACCTTCTCCACCAACCGCCCGACACTACCGACCACATACTCCTCCTCATACACACTCCCCTTCTTCCCCATCGCCCTCTTCCGCTCCTCCCGCCGCCGATGCTTCGACGTCCGCCGCGTCGTCTGCGTATTCACCGTCCCCGTCCCGCTGCGATTCGTATAGCGCGTAAAGAGCGACCCGCCCGTGGTCGAGGCGTCCGTCGGGGCCAACGAGATATTATCCGGCACGTCGACGCCGTCCGCGCCCGTGCCTGCGCCCGCGCCGTCGAAGAAGGCGAGCGGGTCTTCGGCTTTCTTGGCACGGAGTTCCCGCAGACGGGGGACTTGGGCGTTGAGCTGAGCCTTGCAATCGGCGAGCAGCTCCGTGGTGTCGGCGAGGCCGTCGACGAGGCCCGGGTCGAGGACGGAGTCGAGCAGGTCGGGTCGGGCGTGCAGGGCGATGAGGCGCGTGGCTTCGGCGAAGTGGTAGGCTTTGCAGAAGAGGCGGGCGGCGGTCTCGGGCGAGGAGAGGTAGTCGGCGTGGATGGTGGCGGCGGAGGCGTGGTCTTTGGATTCGATGAGCGTGTCGGCGAGGGTACTGGCTAGGATGCGGACGGCCGGGGCTGGGAGGGGGATGATTGTGGCGCAGGAGAGGGATTCGCGCCACATGTGGGCGAGCCGGTAGGCTTCGGTTGCGGAGGCGTGGTCGGTGAGGAATTCGTATGCTTTGGGGTTGTTAGATGCTTTTCAGAATGGAGAAGCAGGGGGCTTGAGAGATACCTAAGCCGGCTTCTTTGTATCTGGACTCGTTATTCAGGTACTTTGCATAAAGGCGCATTGTCTCCTGCAATCTGACGGGTTGGTATCGGTGGAGGTTCAGGGCTTCTTTGTACAGCTCGTGCTTGACAGTATATGCTTTTAGCTCATCGAAGGCGTCGAGCTCGTAGAGGTGTTTCAAAGCTTTACTATATCGCCCTAGGTGGTCATCGATGGTGTATTGCCGGCGGAGCTTCGACATTCCTTGAAGATTCTGCAAGAAAGGGAGGTATTCTCGCGGATCCTAAGCTGAGTCAGTACATGGGCAAGGTGTTACGATTGATAGTTGACTTGCTTTCTGAGACTGTTGAGCTACCAAGAGAGTCAACTCTAGATCGTAGAGACCAAGGGCATGTTCATAAAGTCGGTTGACATCGGCTAGGAAGCAAATGTGTTCAACAGCTTTCTCTGCCTGACTTATGTCCTCTCCTGTCACGAGTTTTAGCCTACTACTATTGAATGACAGGCTAGTTACCTTGAAGTTTTGCAACAAGTGACAATCCAGCATCAAGGTCCGGGGGAGCTTTGCAGACGTGCGCGGTAACAATATTCTGCAGATTCGTAACTTGACGCCTTTTGAGTGCCTCGAGAAAGGCATCGCAAATCCGATTGATCTTTGAGATGGCTTGATCGGGATGTATTGTTGTGGCGACTGACCCGCCGACGCCATTTGGAGCAAGTACCCCTTTAGTGTTGATATCCGCGGTGGCAGGGAGCTTCTGCAACGTCTCTTTGTACATCATTTGAGACACATCTTCTTCTCTGGCGAGTTCGTTCAGTAAAGTCGAGTATATGGAGTGAGGGGTCAATACTTAAGCTGCGATAGAAACAAGTCGATCCATTCCACCTTCTTGATCTGATCTATGAACAACCCTACAGATGACATAAACTGCTGAGGGTCATGATCGTGCAGGATATTCATGTCGACTCTATGGTTTCGACAAGCTAGAAAACCTTTCTTATATTGCTTAGCAGCAATATTTCTCCGGATACCGGCCAGCACGAGAGCTCGAGGATAGATGGTCTCAAGATTGCCTCTTGGCATCTGCAGAACCAGGGCAGATGCTGTTGGCATGACCGATACTAGCTTGGCTCCACGTTCAATACTCCGACAACGTTCGTCTGTTTCAGGCGTATCTGGAGGAATCTCAAGATCTATACGTAGATTGCGTTAGTGAAGAAAGCAAAGGAAAGTTCCTAACCGCCTACCCTCAACGTCTGCTATGTGGACAAACTTGAGCAAGTGCTGAGTTGTGGTGAAGATCAGATGCGCAGCTGTGACGACGAAAGAGGTGCAGTTTTTGGTCAGTAAGCGGCCATTGGCATACAGTGAGCCACTCGTCGAAAGCCCAAATACTATTAACGTCGACGGTGCGGGCAAGTCCTCATGGCCGTCAATGAGCTGGGTACGCGGCAGCTCCACCACCTCGATCCATGGAGTTGACACCATGCCTCTAGCCACAGGAATCGTGACCGCATCATCGCTCATAAGACTGCCAGTATTCGCCCGCCTAAGTATGACGACTTGATTTGATTCCAGTAATATACACAGATCATCTCGCCACGGATCACCGGTTGAACTCGATAATATCTTTACCGCTTTGTAGGCGGACGAACTCATAAGTCTACCAAGACTCTCAGGACCGACTGAGATTTCTTGCAGCATAGACCCTTGAAGATGTGATTGCAATACAGCCACGCGGTCTTTGCTGGTACAATATAATTGCTGGTTCCGCGTAGTTGATGGTGAATTTGGAATTGGCAATTGACACGTTAAAGTAGGTGGTTTCGGAAGCTTTCCCGTCGTTTCCCAGTCGTATATGGAGAAGCCTTCGACGTGTAACACAGCTATACGCACTACATGAGCCGAGGATCCATGGCTGACAGCTACATCGATAGCGTTGCTTGGAAGGATGAGCTCATGCAGCGCCATCGGTGGTGGCACGTTTGCAAGGCGTAAAGAGGTGAGCTTTAGGACGCCTGTAGCACCGTGAGCGATGATTTCAAGTACCTTCGTGAACACATACTGCCATCAATGACTGCAACTACACCATAGTCATCTGGAGGAACAGTAGAACCCTTGGCAACTGCAAAAATATACTCCTCCCTTACCAGTTCACCTAATCAGGCAGTCAGCTTGAAATTCATCTCAGCTCAGAGAGATACGGACTTTGTGATGTCAAAGTAAAGCAAAGGGGTTTCTCGGGATGCCATTGTGAATAGTCTACCCCGTTGTTAGATGTCAAGGATTCCGGGAGCATCACTTCCTGTTTCAAGTAGTAGTGGTAGTTCCCCATAGTCCACAGCTGAAGTCGGTCGAGGAAGCAGACAGCAAGAACAGAAGAGTCAACATTCCACTTTAGCTGGATCTCTTTACCGAGGGTCTCCATCTCTTCCTTTCCAAGCCGCAAGCTGAACTGGCCATGCCGTAAGCCGTTACGTTCAAAGAAGACAACGTCAATCCGATCCTTCAGGCGCTGGATACTGGCCATTAAGTTCCCTGCAGGCCGCCAGCTCAGGCCGGCTTCCAACCCATCTACAGGTTCGCTGACACTGTCCAGCGTCCCATCTCTTGAGTAGACACGGATAACTCTCCGCGTTCCGGGTTCGACCGAGTTTACGGCCAGGTAAGCTCCATTGCCTCTCCAGCTTATGGTGACATTCTTCGTATCGAATGGACTGAGGATTCCTTCATCCACTACCTCAGGCATAGTCGGATCCCGCAATGCCTTCGCTCTTTTCCCCTTAAACTGCGTCTCTGACTTTCCCCACCCGACGGAAACATGTTTTGAGGCCTTGAGATCATCAGAAGTGAAGGTGATGTTGATGATGTTCTCGAAGTCCCTGGTCATGTACAAGAGAGTGCCGGCACCGGTAGTAACAGCGAGGAGTTCCTCGTCCGGCGACCAAGCGGCGGCCGTGATGCCAGCGTCGATAGATCCAACAATCTCTATCTTCTCCTCCGCAGGCTGGGGCTGCTCTCGTACGATGACGATATCTCCGCCGGCTAGTACAAGGCATGCTACCAACGTGTCCGAAAAATAATGCAGATTCAAGACCTTATCATATTCCAGGTCGGGTAACGGGCTTGGGGCGTCCCAAGAGGCAAGATATTCCCAATCATTCTCGTAGTCAGAGATATCTGCACCTGGATCCTTGTTGGAAACGTTTACACGCTTAAGTCCCAGCACGTTATTACCCGAAGGTCCAAAGGCACAGATGATCTTATCTGTAGCCACATCCCAAGTTGTAGCGGCCAACGATAGCGAAGAAGGAAACTTGACCACTGAGTGGTGGATATTCTTGAGGTTGCGCATGTGTTCTGTTTAATGAAATATCGTCTCAAACAGCGGATATTCTTGGAGTTGGGTTGCTTGACCTAGTAAACGGGTAACGGGAAAACGGCCTGATTTTGAAGGTGTGGTTTTTGGCAAATCATCTACTCATCGATGTGCTCTCCGTTATCGTCCATAACAGCTACGTCTAATCCTGAAGGAATTCAAACCTATGTGGCACATGTCTGGAGATGTTTGTTCTAGGATATTCAAGTGCATGATAAAAATCCGTTGGCAACGGTCTTGATATTTGTATATACAGGTCTTTCCGACATGGTTGATGTCTCCTTTTACAGAGTCGACGAAAGCCTCCACACTCAACACGCCCACTCCCTTGTTAGTTCTTATACGTTTGCCATACTGTCCCACGAACGGTAAGTGACGAGTCAAGTATATGGATACAGGTTGCCTACCGGCAATGCCGAACGGAGCCCCAAATCCCAGAGCTATAACCCTGTCAGCCAACGCCCAGTCGTTGGAGCAAAGCACTTGAACATACCGCAAAAGCCCCAGAATCTCAATGCGAACCACTTCGTCAATGGGTTGAATGGAATGTTGGATCGAGGCCCCTCGGGATAATGGTACGGGCTGGAGAGTCGTGTGCGAGTGGAATGGAAGCCGCGACGAGCTACCAGAGAGGCCGCCGACGTAGCTCGGATGGTCGTTTGTGTGAGCATCTATATCGTGAGCATCCAACTTGAACATTAGCCGGCGACAGAGCCTCACCTTGGCTATACGTGCGATGTTGATCTATCGATGAAGTCGAAGCTCGTGATGATGAGAGGGGCTAGCGTAGTCTGTGCCTCGCTAAAAACTTCCGTCTCTCACAGCACCCTGCGAAAGTTCCCACCGACATCGCAACCATAAACTGTGAATCTGAGTCGAACCGACAATGAGCTCCGAATAACAACCAGACCTGACAACTTTGAATCTCTGAAAGCATCAATTGACGAAATGGCCACCCGGAGAGCCGTCCGCCTCCTTCAAACTAAATCAACGCCTCGAACACCTTTAATAAATCCATCTCTCCTCCACAGGACACATCAGCAATACCTCCCAACCCGCTCACAACACACCACCTCCTCGACCTCCGCCCTCGCCTACAAAGCCCTCCACAGACGCATCTCCCCCTTCCCCGCCCCCGAAGCTCCCCCCGCCTGGTCCGCCCCAGCCGCCGTGTCCTCGATCCTCTACGAAACGCCCCTCCCATCCTCCGCCCCTCCCAAACGACACATCCTCAACTGCCTCGTGCAGAACGAACCGGGCGTGCTCTCGCGCGTCTCCGGCATCCTCGCCGCGCGCGGCTTCAACATCGACTCGCTCGTCGTCTGCAACACCGAAGTCGACGACCTCTCGCGCATGACCATCGTGCTGTCCGGCCAGGACGGCGTCGTCGAGCAGGCCCGCCGCCAGCTCGAGGATCTCGTCCCCGTCTGGGCCGTCCTCGACTACACGGCCGCGCCGCTCGTGCAGCGCGAACTGCTCCTGGCCAAGGTGTCCATCATGGGGCCCGAGTACTTCGAGGAGCTGATGGCCCATCATCGCGAAATGACCGCCTCGGATGCCGCTTATATGGGCGAGGGCGCGGAGGAGGGCAGCGGGGAGCAGGAGATGGAGAGGGTGGATTATCATCCGAGTCGGTTAGCGGCAAGCCAGGCGCTGAGGCATAAACATGAGCATTTGGAGGCCGTTACACATTTGACGCACCAGTTTGGGGGGAAGGTGCTGGATATCAGTACGAATAACTGCATTGTGGAGGTGTAAGTACTTTGCTGTGGGAGGCATCACAGGCCGCGTGAAGAGGCTGACAGACGTACCCCTAGATCTGCGAAGCCGTCAAGGATCGATTCGTTCATGAAGCTCATTGCGCCCTTTGGCATTCTCGAATCAGCGCGGACAGGTCTGATGGCACTACCTCGATCGCCACTGTATGGTCCGAATGATGAGCTCGAGAAAGACGCTGGAGATCTGGTTGATGCTAGTACTTTACCTCCGGGGTAGACACCTCGAAGCTGTCACGACTGTAAATCTGTGTTTGAAGGTGTAAAATGTGCTCTCTATGTTGTTACTTCCAGGTGTTTCTGAGACTCTATCTTAGAAGCAATCCGACCATTCCCACAGAAACCAAAGCAGAACGCCATCCCAGCCTCCAGTCCCACCGTCCAATCGAAATGTGAAACGCCATGCGAGATAATGCCAGAGTACCGACGACGGCTGGTCCTAGATCGGACTCTATATTCATAACGTGATCTTGGCCCCAATACCCCCTCCGATGAACCATACCGTTTCCTGCCACCTGCCTATCCTTACGCTAACCGTCGCCTTCGCATCTAGCTTCAAAGTCCCTCCCAGTGCCTGCTTGACGGCCTCGTAACCAACAGAATCAAGACTCCAATCTACCGGCAACCTTGGCGTCTGCGTCGCCCCAGGAGGGACAGCAATGGGCAGGTCGTAGATAATGTTGCCGATAGGGTCGGTGTGGTTGTAGAAAGCAGTGGCGTTGATGTAGGTGACGTAGATAGTTGAATGCGGAAGAGGGGAGAGGAGGGTGAATGTTGCGGATGAGGTCAAAAGGTGCATCTGTGGTACGACGTAGGGTTAGCGAATGGTCTGGGATACAAAACAGGAAGTAAGGTTGAGATATCAGCGACGATAAAAATCGTTGCATATGATGATGTATGACAGACCAGAATCATGCAATCTTCACTTCGGCAACTCGAAGGGCTATAAAGAAGTGATGAAGTCGATGAGAGCAGGCACTACCGTGGCATCCTCAATGAAGTGCGGCGCATTCTCATCACTGTCACCGTTGTCACCATCGGGGTTGTTGGGAGTCTTCGGGGGTTGTAGCTTGGGAGTAGGGATATCGATTTCAAATTGTGAAAGGGCTTTCCCCAAGGCTGGTTGAGATGGTATAGTGCCGTTGTGTGTCTTCAGTGTGAGTGTTGTGTTATACCCTGCGAATTGAGTAAACCCCTGCTCTTTTAAGAAGCTCAGAGCCGGGACATACCTGAGATGTACTGTGATAAAAGCTCTCTACCTTGATCTAGCCCTGCTCTTCCACTAGAAGTCACCGGATCCCACAACGCCTCAGCCATGAGGTTGTTGTTACTACCCGGTACGATACTGATATTACGCACAGTAGCTTGTCCTACTCTTGTTCCATTGCTAAGTAGGTTGATGTTTACGTAAGGAATTGTGGCGGAATAGTCCGTAGGATTTGTGATATTGATCTTAGCTTCCAGTAAAAGCGTCGACTTTGTCGTCTCTATGATCCGAAGGGCCCCAATCTTTGGAGAAAAGCCCTCGAGATTACCTCCCGAAATGGCTGTTGGCACCGTTAACAATCAAGAGAGAGGACTTGGCGTGGGTGGGTCAACGAACGCTTGACATAGACCTTTCCTTCTGCAGGTACCTTTCGAACTACAAACTTGCCTAAAGCTGTTTCCGTTTCAACGTCCACGTCTGCCTTGATCCCAAGCACTATTGCTTCGCCCCCAAATACCAAGGCCTGGATTACCTCCGTGAAGACATCATTGTCAGTGATCTGTAACGGTGCATCCTTCACATAAGATTCAACCGCTAACGCTGCTGGCTCTTCCTCATGGGTCTCGAGGCGTGTAGAATTAGCTTTCTGCCATCGGTGAAGATCTAACCGGCCAAGTTGTTTTCCCCGATGAAAGACGTCAGCGTTCGCACGGACACGTGCTACATCAATCGGAAAATTCATTTCCTTAGGCAGGCCGATCAGCGCCTTCACCGTGGCCGAGAGCCTGGGTTGAGAATCAGGAGTGTCCGGCTCTGCAAGCGGATCAGGCAACCCGAAGTGCACATCAGCCAATGTAAACTTCTTGATGAGGTTGTCGAAGCTATGGCCTGGGAACGGCATCGGGACCACGACGCTCTTGATAAGATCTGCGATCCATGGCGGAGTGTCCGAGGAGGGTGCATCCGAACCGCGGACGTAAATGGTGGTCTCCATGCCGTGTATATAGTCTCCAAGGAGAAGGTCGAGTGGGGACGAGTCTGAGTTGGGGCATGTAGTTGTGAACGTATCTGGAAGTTGGCGGATGAGACCGTCGACGTTCACGAGTACCCGCTCCTTGGGTTCCACTTCGACCTCGTCGGTTGTCGCCTTTGCTACCACGATGTATGGTTCGTTTGGGACGCAATTTGGAACAAGGATGTCGAAACCAAGAGGAGGGATCGTAAACTTGACAGGATATTCATTGGAAAGAGCGACTGAAACATCTACCGCAATGATCGGGGGATCACCTGGTAAGTGGACTTCATGGAAGTTAAGCTTTTCAATATCATAGTTGGGTATCGATGGAATGTCTTTGCCTGAATTCAAATGTCAATATTTGTTCACAGCCCTAATCAAAACGACTGAGTGAAGGGCAAATGACCTTCGAAGACCAGAGATTCAGATATTGTTTGGGTGCCCAGATTGAACAGTCCTGACCGTAACGGAACATCCGCCTTTCCTTGCACCCGTAATCGTCCAAGTCTTCCGTTGAGCCAGTCGTTCGCAATCTGCCTGATGCCATCTACATCGCCAGGCTCGAGATTGGCAACAAAGTCGATGTGTGTGGTATGCCCATCCCTAACGTCAACGACAATAGGAGGTACGACTGCTGTTCCCAGCAAGATATCATCGTACTCTGGCAAGGAAACTATCACCTGCGTCTCCTTGCTTTCCACTGCCTTCGCGATCCAGGTGCCGAATCTCCCAAGGCCACGTACAGCTTTCTGATGAACCCTCGCCGCATCAAGCGTAAACGTCCCTTGTATCCTGGCTTTTACCCCAGTAGCTGTGAACGATTCTATGGATAAGTTTGTTGGGTCGAAGACCAGTGCCTCTTTTGCGTATTTCTCAACGATGGCGGGTGTTGCAAATCCTAAGCTCAGAATGGTGGCAGCTACCAAGCTGAGCGTAGTTAGAGCCACGATGGTCGGCCATCTACTACCTTTCCGACCGTTAGTATGTGGCACACCCTGTAACGACCGTAATGATGTTGCGGCTGGAGAAGTTGCAACCCCGTTTGCAGAGCCGTCGCCGTAAGTTTCATAGCCATCTTCGCGTGATAATAGCGGAGTAGACTCCGATGAATGGCCAGAATGCTGTGACCGTTTCGAGCGTATGGAGGAGTTTGATTTCTTCGACGAAGGCCGCTCGCTGTTAGAAGCTTCTGCCTCCAGCAAAGGCGAAGTGGGGTTGTCAGACATCGTGTACTCTGCACACTAGGTAGGTATGAGGAGCTAAAACTATAGGAACGTTATGTCGGCATCATCTAGAAAATATTGTAGATACACAGCGCCCTGTGAGATAATCTTTGCTTGAGACGCCGACCGGTTGGTTGGAACTTGTATTCGCGTATTGACGGAGGTTGCTGACGTCTTCTTGATGCCTGCGTTATTAGGCGCAGCAGACCCTGCATAAATTTGGCGCGATGTGCATAACTTATGCCGCATATCACCAAAGGCCGGTGATTTCTGACTCCTCCGGCTACCTACACTAAGTCTTATGTGAATACCTCATATTGCTCTCAATGAAAGAACTCTCTCCCTCATCTACACATCAATCACCCTTCTTCAAGACCTCGAACTCGCCATCAATACCAACACAATGGCCTTGCGCCCCGCACCAACAGCTCTGCGGAGCTTGACTCGATCACAAGTGCGAACATACGCAACATCTTCTACACCAGCCACTTCGCCCTTCGCGCCTCGCCATCTTATGTCCATAGCCGACCTCACTCCCACCGAACTCACAAGTCTAGTCCGCAACGCCCACTCCCACAAGCGCGCCATCAAGTCCGGCTCGATACCGAAGAACCTCCTCGGTGCCCTAACCGGCAAGACCGTCGCCATGATGTTCAACAAGCGCAGCACACGAACAAGAATATCTACCGAAGGGGCCGTCGTCACAATGGGTGGTCATCCCATGTTCTTAGGCAAAGATGACATACAATTGGGCGTCAATGAGTCACTGTACGATACTGCCGTCGTCATCTCTTCGATGGTGTCGTGTATCGTCGCCAGAGTGGGACCACATGCCGACATCACCAGTCTGGCCAAACACTCAACTGTACCGGTCATCAATGCACTCTCGGACAAATTCCATCCAATGCAAACAATTGCAGATCTCCTGACGATACATGAGGCCTTTCACTCAGCACCAAAACCCGGTCGGTCGATCACATCAGGCTTAGGGCTGGAAGGCTTAAAGATTGCCTGGGTTGGGGATGCGAGTAACGTGTTATTCGACTTAGCCATTGGCGCTGTGAAACTGGGTATCAATGTCGCGGTGGCCACGCCGAAGGGCTACGAGATACCAGCAACAATGAAGGAGATCATCCAGCAAGCAGCTGCTGAAGTCAGCTATGGCGGGAAGCTGATCGAAACAATTGTGCCGGAAGAGGCGGTGAAGGATGCAGATGTAATTGTTACAGACACCTGGGTCTCAATGGGTCAGGAGGCTGAAAAGGCACGAAAATTGAAGGCGTTTGAGGGCTTCCAAGTCACCCCGGAACTGGCTCAAAGAGGAGGCGCCAAGGCCGGGTGGAAATTCATGCACTGTCTTCCCAGGCATCCAGAAGAAGTGAATGATGAAGTATTTTATAGTCCCAGGTCTCTGGTCTTTCCAGAGGCGGAGAATAGGCTTTGGGCAGCCATCTCTACACTCGAAGCCTTTGTAGTAAATAAAGGGAAAATAAAGTGAATTCTGGATGAAAATCCACTGGTCCCTAAATGCATCAGTGAAGTTACGCCCTTGTCAATGCTTCCATGTTTGCGATTTTCGTCGGGGCATCAAAATACCACAAGCACGTGAAAGCCACTCGCAAACGACCCCTGGTCCGTGCGCAACGTACCCCAGGCTTGGGTTCCGTCTCCGCTCAGCACACATACTGGACACTTCCCCATTGCAATCCACGCACAACACCATGGAAGTAAGCCACAACTCCCCTCTCCCCTCCGCGATCGACCCACACTAACACCACGATCCCTTTCCCCAGGTCGCATACAACCGCCACTCACCCAGCAGCCGACGCTCGCACCCCTCCCTCAACCACCTCTCCCTCGCGCCCCTGACCCCGCGATTCCCCATCTCCGACCCTGACTCTCTCCCCTCCCCGCCACAGACCCACAGCCACCAACGAACATCGTACATCGAAGCCCGCTCCACCCCCGCAACACCCAGCATCCTCTCGCGCGCCCCCTCCCGCACCCGCCTCCAACGCGGCCCCCGATCCAAATCAACCCACCACCTCACCGCCCTCACCTCCCTCCCCATAGCACCCGTCCCAAAATCAAAGTCCTCCATCTCCATCGCCCTCCCGTCCTCCCGTCCACCCCGATTCCCGTCGGCGCGCGAGGACTCCGAATGGCTACTGCGCGCCGGGGCGCTGATCGCGAGCTCGACGCGCGAGAGCAAAGGGCAGTCATGGCTGGCGACGCGGAGCAGCAGCACGAGCCTTGTTGATGATGCTGGGGACGAGGACGAGGACGAGGATGGGGTGGGTGAGGGGGAGGTAGCGGACGACGAGTTCTCGCCGGTGTTATCAAGGAGGGGGTCCGGGTCGAGGTTTGCGAGTGCGAGGAGCTCGAGGCG
>JAABUJ010000781.1_pt1 | contig 56488 bp, 63 predicted proteins | sample 5559131 | NCBI WGS metagenome assembly JAABUJ01 (sample SAMN10711875, study PRJNA513366) | rock metagenome | isolation source: Antarctica rocks | place: Antarctica: Victoria Land, Mt New Zealand nord | collected 2016-01-07 | reverse complement strand
ACCCGCTGCTCCAGTGATACATAGCTGAACATCCCATCCTGAAACCGCTCGTCTCCACGCATACCCGTAAGACGAACACCATGCCCGCTGAGCCTGTGGATCCGTATCTATTTCAACAAGCTCCTAGTGTGGTATCCCAGAGATAACTAGCAAAACAGATCAAGCTACGTTAACCTCGGTTATGCTGACTGGCCGACCGAAGCCATCGTTGGAGTTGAGTGCGGAGGAAGAGGCTGAGTTACGCGGCTTCTGCTCTTCGCGCAGTTTGCCTTATGCTCTCGTAGCCCGCGCGAAGTTGTCTTAGCGTCGGCGGAAGGCAAGAGCAACACTGAGATCGCGGCGCAGTTGAACTGGACCAAGGCGACGGTCGGCAAGTGGCGTCAGCGCTTTATCGAGGGGCGTTTGAGTGGTCTTTACGATGAACTCCGGCCTGGACGGCCCCGTTCGGTTTCCGATGAGGATGAAAAGTCGCAGATCCAGGCCCTCGATCGCACCCAACCCGTGTTGCCTATGGGCCTGGGTTACGTGGAAGGGGTGACCCACGACTACGTTCGCCATGGCACCACGACACTGTTCGCCACGCTCGACATCGCATCCGGAACAGTGTTCACGGAGTGCAAGCCACGCCATCGTCACCAGGAGTTTCTTGCCTTCCTCAAGCGCATCGATCAGGCCGTGCCCGAGCATCTCGATGTCCATCTAATCGTCGACAACTACGCCACCCACAAGCATGCCAAGGTAAGACTCTGGCTCGCAGAGCGGACCCGCTTCCAAATCCACTACACTCCGACCTATTCGTCATGGCTCAACCAGATCGAGCGATGGTTCGGTCTCATCACCCAGCAGGCAATCCGCCGTGGCAGCTTCCGCAGCGTCAAAGACCTCATCACCAAAATCAACCACTTCGTCCAACACTACAACCGTAACTGCCGCCCATTCGCATGGACCGCCGAAGCCAAGCTTCCTGCGCCCAAACAAACGCCCGCGATATGTACGATCATTTAGTTCCGGTGTTTTGGGCCAGCCACGTCGCTCTAAATCGTAAACCGATAGCACTCAACCCCGGACGGGGCGTCGCTCGTCGCCAACGCGCCGATAGACCGTCGAGTAGGCCGAAGGTGCGTGAGGTGCCAGCTCTTTGTGAGCCCCTCCATGGGCTGGAAGCCAATCAGTCTCGCCTCAGCGCCTGGGCGCAACGTAACATCAAAGGAACCTAAACTCACGGTGAGTCCCAGTCCTTCAGCTTTTAAAATTGCTTCTTTTCTCGTCCAACAGTTGTAGAAGCCCTCCAGCCAGGCGGCACCACTCAATTCTTTTAGGTCCGCCCGCTCTTGCGCAGAGAAATGGTGCTCTGCGACCGTAGTTTCTATGGGGCTAAGGTCTTCTACATCTACGCCCACTGAAAGGCCAGCCGCTACCGCCAGCAATCCCAAGCAATTTGTGTGGCTTAAGTTGAAGTCAAGCTCAGATTGAACCAAAGCTGGACTGAGGCGAGGCTTTCCATACTTCTCCTGACTGAAGGAAATTGATGATGGATTTACCGCGAGATAGTGCCCTAGCAGAGTCCTCAGTATCCCGTGTGAGATTGCATAACGAATACGGTGCGTCTCACAGAGAAACTTCTGCATTCGAAACTGCTCGCAGGGAGACAGAAGGCTTATGTAACGATGCAGTTGGTCCGACGAACACTTCACATCCCACGCCCACACATGAACTGCACGACGCTGAATCGAAACATTACGTGGCGGTAGTGACCATCGGACTAGTGAAGTCATTTTCCAAGTATATGATGATGAACTCAATGCAACACTGAAAATATAGACAGAAGGCGGCCTCCGAACCGGCTAGCAAGACAGCCACGTTCTGGATACTGTTATTGACTTCTGTTTATGATTTGAAAGTTGTGCGAGCATGAGCCATTCAAAGCTTCATTCGACGATCTGTCTTCGTGGCAACAGCACGAGACATCGCTCCACTCCAGGTGCTTGATGACCTCAAATCTGATGCCATACCTTTCGGACATTTTGGGCAGCGGCTTTGCCGATATATCGGAGATCGACATAGGCCAATTCCACTTGTTGATCTTGTGATGCGTTGCACCTCTTCGGCCAGACGCTGGACTTGGGTACGAGCTTGTCCGTTGGTCGCAGTCACGTACAAAGCGAGCAGATGCACCCAGCCTTCGCCGGGACACGTGTCGATCAGGAGATTGCAGCAGAGGTGATCGCAGCACTGCGGCCAGTCGGCACTCAAGTGACCTTCGAGGTGGTGGAGCGTAGTCTGAAACAAGCGAAGAAGAAGCGCAATCAACATCAAGGACGTTCAAGGTCTTATCCTCGTCCTCACAGTTTCAAGCCGCAGACGATCCCCTAGTCGCATAACCGAAAGCCACCTAACTTCCTTCTCTCCGAGATACGGTGAGTCTTTGGCTCCACTTGCGATCGCAACGTCAACCTCCTCTTCCTAGAGGCCGTGCCAATTGTCAGATAGTTACCTGCTAAGTTGTTAAGGGACATCCCTCGGCCTGTCTTGTCGACTTCAATCGTGTTAAAGGCCCTCGATGCTTAATCGAAGTGAACGACGATAGTTTCTAGTGTGTTCGCTTTTGATATTTCATCTCAAAACGCCTCGATCCGTTCTGGCCCTACACAAGGATCCAGTGCCTTGAAGATCAGTGGGATCAACTCTGAAACTGCGTGGCTTGCGCCTCCTTCTGCTTTAATGATACGGATTGTCCGTGCGACGCCTTCATAATCCTCTCGCGAAGCTGAAAATAGGTATTGCGTCGAAGAACGTTGTGGAACGATATCTCAGCCCCCGTCTTGGACTTCGTGTCAAAGGCGTTCTTGATCAACTCATAAAACACAATGATGTCCAAACTGCTGTTCGATTGTATTTGCTAAAGCCTCGCCCCGGGTTATGGCGTTGGCGTTCCGGTCGTAAAACTGGCCGCGTGGGTCAATGTGCAGCCACCCACCAGTCTGATCGTGCTTGTAGCTCTCGATGTCTCCCGTCTCCCGCTTCCACTCGTACCCTTCTGTCTCCTTGGACAGAGCTGCTTCGATGGGGGGCATAGTGGCGTGGATCAACTTCCGCTTCATGGCAGATGATCTCGGGAATCGAAACCATTGCCTCGGTCGGCGGCTCACGGCGCAGGTCATCCTGCGGGTGCTCTCTGGTGTTGGTCATCGGTGACTCCTTGGTCTGCTGGTTGGCGGTCGGTTCGACCGACGCCTTTTGAAGGTCAATCGCTGAGGTCTTGGTCACGTCGGTACTGAGGCGTTCGCCAAGGTTTCCGGCGTCGTTGGTATAAATCCTCGCGTCCTGTGAGGCGCGGGAGACGGAGACGTAGGCGAATCGGGTATTGATGAGTTCCGGGTGAACGGTGGTATCCATGTTGACCAATACTCGGTCGGTGGTCAGTCCTTGCGAACTATGTGAGGTCACGGTGTAGCCATGGTCGAAATGTCGCACTTGGCAGAATCGAAGCTGACTGTGCGCTCTTTCTCGCCATCCATCTTCACGTCGATCTGCTTGCCGTCGATTCGGTCGATGGTTCCGAGGTCACGATTGGAGACACCCAGGTCGCGGTTTGTGGACGTGAACTGAATGCGGTCGCCCTGGGCAAAGTCCCGGCTGATCTCGCAGTATGCGGTGATGCCGCTCAAGCGTTCGGGGTCATAGGTAACCTGCTTCCCATCGCCTCTGGCAACTGTAATGCGGTTGTCGGGGGCGTCAACGGAAGCCACGGTCGTATAGGAGCGTCGTTCAATACCATGCTCCTTGCTTCCGCGTGTGTAGTACAAAACGTCACCTTGCTGGTAGTTCAACGCCCACTCACGATCCACACTGGTAAGCTCCGATCGCTGTGTCAAGACATCCATTCGGTAGTCGTCTTGCGAGACAACGCCAAAGGCTTTCAGCTCCGTGCGAATAGCATCGTTGATGTCGCGGCGGCTGGCGTTGTCGGGCGAAACAACAAGCGTGTTCTCCGGCTTGGCGGCATAGTCCTTGGCGATTGCTTCAATGCGCTGGGCGTTGTCAGGGATCTCGGTCACACGCCCCCTGCTGCTGCAAGAGTCCGACAACTATTGCCGTTTCGTTCATTGCAAAGTGTTCGACGACCTGAAGCAATTCAGGGTCTTTCTGGCGCATGATATGGTCAAGCGGCGATGTCTGCATACCGGCTTGCTGCATCTGCTCAAAGGGTTTGCCAGCATCGACACCCTGATGCTGGCGGGTGTCTCCAACAAGCAAAACCCTGTCCTGTGGCCAATCTTTTCCATGAAACTCTTCATCTGGCGTGTGCTGGCAAGACTGGATTCATCGACCATATAAAGGTGTCTGCGGTCGGGGTCGCCCTTCGTCTGCTCCTGGCCTCCACGAGCAAGGAAACCTTGCAGCGTGTCAGCAGAAATCCCAGCGTCCCGCAGCTGGGCGGTGGCGCGGCTGGTCGGAGCGAAACCCTCTACCGCGTAACCGTTCTGCTCTGCGCCTTCACGGATGGAGGACAGCGTACTGGTCTTGCCTGAGCCTGCGAGTCCCTGCAAACCGTGGATGCGGTCGTGCGAGGACAGCACTTCCTCTATGGCTTTCCGCTGCGCCGGATTGAGAAGTTCGCGGGTATTAGCGTGGGCTGCAGCCTGGTCTTTGGGCAGAATCGGCTCGACGGTATTCTGCCCACGTTGCATCTGCCCGACTGTCGCCAACTCTGCTGCGATGGTCTCGCGGGTGGTGAACTGCCGCCCCGTGTCGTGCTTCTGACCGTCAACGGTTTGGAACTCACCGCTGCCGTGCCTTTGATCGAAGTTCGTTCGCACCTGTTCATAGGTGAGGTCACCAATGCCACGCCGCAAAGCGTCGCGCATGATGTCCCGTTCGTCGGTAACGGCCTCACGCTCGAAGCTGCGATCCTTGGCAAAGGAGACAGCTTCCTGCGCCCGCTGCGGAGCATCCGGCACTCGGTTCTGTGCCAGTCCTTCGGCTCTTTCTCGGGCTGCTGTGACCACATGATCCGCCTGATTGCCAAACTCGGCCGCAATCTGCCGGTAAGCGGCAATCACCTCGGACGACGTGTGAATCTCCTTGCGGTCGCGTATGTTGTGAGCTGCAATCTCCGCTGCCTCCGGGCCAGAGAATCCACTACGAGCGATGGCTTCCTCAATCTGCTGGCTGCGTGGGCTGGACGCCGCAAGGTACTCGGCAGTGTAACCCTTTACGTCGGGAGCGCCGCTCTTGCCAGCCTCGATCTCGTAGCCGAGATTGCGGAGGTGGAACGTCAATTCAGATTGATAAACGGCAGTGGCGAACTGCTGGGTATCGAAGAATCCGCGCTCCTGAAGGGCGCGGGTCGAACCGTCCGAGCATTCGGTCATATTGAAGATCACGGCATGGGTGTGGAGCTGAGGTGCGGCGTAAGGGCGAGGGCGAGCACCTCCGTACCGCGCGCGATATCGGCGGGATCGGCGTACTCTTCTGGGCGGTGGCTCACGCCGCCGCGGCAAGGGACGAAGAGCATGGCGATGGGCGCGATGCGCGCCATGAAAAGCGAGTCGTGATAGGCGCGGCTCACCATCTTTGTCGATTGGTAGCCGAGATCTTCGCGTGCTTGTTCAAGGCTAGCAATTACGCGATCTTCAGACCACGCGGGTTGGTCGGCGTTGACGAGAGCTTCCGTGATGGTGACCGCGCGGCGCTGGGCGATCTCCGCGACATCGCGCCTGATGGCTTGCATCACTGACTCGCGGCGTGCCGGATCGGTGTCCCGAATATCGAGCTGCAGAAGAACGCGGCTGGGAACGCTGTTGACGGCGCCGGGGTGCACGTCGCAGGTCCCGACGGTTGCGACCGTATCGATGGACTTGGTCGCCAGTGTATTGCGCTCGATCGCGAGGATCAGCTCGGCTGCGGCGCAAAGGGCGTCGCGACGGTCGGGCATGAGGAGCGCGCCCGCGTGGGCCCCCAAGCCCTTGATCGTGAAGCGGTAACCCGCAGGAGCGGCGATCTCAGTGACAATGCCGAGCGGGATGTCGGCGCGTTCGAGCAGTGGACCCTGCTCAATGTGAAGCTCAACAAGGGCGTGATATGCATTGGCAATCCGCTGAAGCCGGCCGCGGTACGGACCTCTTCGAGCGATGCCCCGTCCGGATCCTTGAGCGCGGCTGCATCCACCGGCGTGAGTGTGCCGCTGAGCATGCGGCTGCCCAGACAGCCCACGCCAAAGCGGGTCGGCTCTTCCGACGTAAACAAAATAAGCTCGATCAAACGGCGAGGTTTCAGGTCCGAGCACTGGATGGAGCGGAGCGCTTCCAGACCGCCCAGCACGCCTACGGTGCCGTCGTACATACCCGCGTGGGGAATGGCATCGATGTGCGAGCCGATGGCAACAGCGGCAAGCGCAGGCTCCGCCCCTTCCAGGCGCACAAAGGTGTTGCCAACAGGATCAACGCGAACCGAAAACCCGGCCTCTTCGGCAAGGCGGCGAAGCCACGCACGAGCCTCTAGATCGCGTGGCGCAAACACAACCCGGGTAACCGCGGTGCCAGTTAGAGATGGCTCCGCATCGGTGATGGTCGGGAGCTCTTTGAGCTCAGCGAAGATCCTGCCCGAGTCGATAGAGACTCTGTCCATACTGGTTGGTTCAATCCTGGTTGGTTCGATCCTGGTTGGTTCGATCCTGGTTGGTTCGATTATGGCTGGCTTGATCCTGGTTTCGCTGTGTCACTCTTCTCCTGTACGCATCTTGGAGCAGCGTCGTGGTTCGCCGCCAAAATCAATTGTTCCTGGTGAGAGTTCCGGCTCATCATCGCCGGCGCGTTCCCGTCTGCGGGAGCGGGTGCTGATTCCAATCCTTGTAGATAAGGTACTTCGCGGCTTTCTTGCCAAGTGCTTCGAAACACTGTGGGCAGAAGGGCCCCATCCAGATGAAGTCGCCCGCACTGACCGGATAACACTGCTCACCGATGCAATAGATACCGCCGCCCTCAAGCATCAGGAGACCGTGCTCCATCCCGTGGATCTAGACCATCGGAAGCGTGGCTCCAGGCTGGTAGGTCATCGTATTCACGGCGAAGTTGAAGTTCGCGTCGCCGGGCAGCGTGCGGACCTGGATATCCGGATCCCCGAGAAGCGGGACAGGCGAAACTGCGTCTTCATGCGAGATCAGGAGACCAGGCGCCGAAGCATCGGAAAGTACCTTCGCGTCTCGCTCAATCACAACTACCCGGGCCGTCTTCAACGCAGAAAGATGGTGCGCAAGCAACGCAGGCAAATAAGCATAGGAACCCGCAACCAGCGCTTCGGCACGCCCGTCTCCTTGCATCGTCACCTCGCCCTCAAGGACATAAACAAAGTGTTGGAGATCGTTTGATTGGAGCGACCCATTCGGTTCGAACTCCACCGTGTAGAGCGTGAACTCCGCTCCCGCCGGAGGTCCGATGTGGACGATCGCCGCAGCGTTCGCGAGCCCCGGCAGCGGTATTCGGACGAAGATGTCTGGCGTTTGCAAGATGTGATCGCGCTGACTTGCGCTGCGCGTGTGGCCGAGATTATGCATTGGTCAGGGCTTTATCATGGCTCACCATCCGCAGAAACTCCAGAACTGTCTGAAGAGCCGCTTCGATATCTTCAGCCAGAACCGCTTCCTCAGGATGGTGGCTCAGGCCGCCCGGACTCGGAAGGAAGAGCATGACCGAGGGCAGTTGTGGAGCGAGGATCATCGCGTCGTGTCCGGCCCCGCTCGGCATCACGCGGGGCACATGGCCAGCGCTCGTGACAGCGTTCTGGAGCAGCCGCACGAGATCAGCGTTCATCTGCACCGCTGGTTGCTCGAGCAGCGTCTCGTGCGTAAGCAGCACCTGCCGCGCATGGGCTGCGGCGTCTGCGTTCGCGATGAGATCCACAACCGCCTCTGCGCGTTTCGCGTCATCCGGATGACGCACGTCGAGCGTCGCCCGCACCAGGCTGGAGATTACGTTGGAGGCGCCTGGATCGGCTTCAAGGCGGCCAACCGTGGCGACTAGACCAGGTACCTGGCGGCCCATCGTCTCGACCGCGACGATCCATTCGGCGGCCGCGGCAAGGGCATCGCGCCGCAGAGGCATGGGCGTGGTGCCGGCGTGATTAGCCTGTCCCTGGAACGTGAAGAGCAGACGCGATTGCCCGACGATCGTCTCGACGACGCCCAACGTTGAGGCAGCGCGCCTTTGCTGAGCAGCCAAGCCTCTCGCGGAGTTTTCGAACGATCCGTGGCCCACTCGCCGGGCGATTTGTTCTACATGCTCCAGCACCGGTCCCTGCTCTATGTGGAGTTCTAGATAGGCGGCAGCATTCGCGGAAAGCTTCGCGTCGGAGATCCGCACGGGGTCGAGGCCGAAGTTGCGGATCGCGTCCGCCACGGTGATCCCCTCTGCGTCTGTCAGCGCGAGGTCTGCCGCATCGAGCCGGCCGATCACCGCGAGGCTGCCTAGAAAGGGCCTTCGGAATCGCACTCCTTCCTCCTCAGAGAAGCCAATCACCTCGAGCGAGATAGGGAGCGAATTCTCCAATGCCTCAACCACCGCGACCGCCATCACCACGCCAAGGACTCCGTCGAATGCGCCCGCATTCGGCACGCTGTCCAGGTGTGAGCCGAGGATGATCCGGCGCGCCGGCTCGCGCGAAGCGGGATAAACTCCGCGGAAATTGCCGGCGGCGTCAACGTTGGTGCTCATGCCTGCTGCTTCCATCCATCCGCGGAGAAGACGGTGAACTCCATGCATGGGCGGCGAGAGGAAGGTCCGCGTAATCTGACCCGCAGTCTCGGTGTGCTTCGCAATCTCGTGGCAGCGCGCAAGGATCCGTGCAGCGCGGGCTGTCTCACGAGGCGGGCCCGGGGCGGAAGTTGGAGCAGAAGTGCCGGTCACCGTCATTCGTAAGTCTGTCTCCGTTTTTTAGCGAGGCCTTCGACGGACGCTTGCTTGGATGGTGCCGTGGGGCTCGTCGGTAGGAAGAAAGATCTCGTTTGGATTCTCCTGGCCGAAGCGAGAGAGGTCGACCAGGAGGCAGTGCTTGTTCGGCATCCGCAGGTCGATCCCGTCGATCGCGGGGACCGCTTCGAGCGCCGCCTCAGCCATGGCATATAGAGTGTGCTGCACAGATTTGCTATGGTGATGCGCAAAGGTCTGGAGCAGGGTCGCGCGGATGTTCGTACGCAGTTGCGCGAAATCGGTCGTCCCATCGGGTGCGCTGTAATGCCAGCTCGCCTTAACAGCCGTGCCGAGCACGCGGTCGGAGGCTTCCTTCAGCGTTGTGAGGGAATCTTTGAGATAACCCTCGAAGGCCGAGTCCGATGTCTTCAGGATCAGCAAATAGTTCAGGCCCGAGGTGACGCGAAAGGGCGGGTACTCGCCTTCGCTCTGCGCTGCCGTTCGGGCAAGCTCGACCACCGTGGTCTGGATCTCGTTGCTGCCATGAATGAAGGTGGTCGGGTGAGGTTTACCATCGACACTCAGTCGCTTCCACATCGAACTCTCGATCGCAATCTCGGCCGATTGCACCTGCGGATTGCGCGCGAGAAAGAAGTCGGCGAGCTCCATCGCGAACTGCTCCATCGTCGTGGCCTTACTTTCGCGCGCACGTGAGTACACGGTATTTTTCATAGTGTCCGTGGGCAGCACCTTGCTGTTATCCCCTTCAAGATGAGCCGCGTCAAAGTCTCCCGTCAGCAGGATCTGGACGCTCCACTCGTACAGATCGTGATGCCCGGGATGACGTACCACCTTCATCAAGCGAATGCGGGACTTGCCGTAACGATTGCTGACGAGTTCGATCGCAGAGCTCTTATCCAAAGTCAAATCAGCTTCCTCGGTAGGTGGTGTAGCTGTTAGCTGTGAGCAGGAGGGGGATGTGATAGTGAAGCTGTCCAGCGACAACGTCGAACACTATCTCCACGCACGGATACAGACCCTGGACAGCAATGCTTTCGTAGTATTCGCCGGTCCCAAAGCGTATGCGGTAGACGCCGGGTGAGAGGTCCCCGGGGGTAATGTCGGTTTGTGCCGGCAGAAGATTTGGACAGCGCCCGTCCGCGTTTGTAACCGCTTTGCTGAGAGGGGCCCAATCACCAGCGTCAAACTTTGACAGTGACACGGGCACACCAGCAGCGGGCCTGCCCAGAGCGACATCGAGAATGTGGGTTGAGATCGGCATCGTCTATGTTCCCGCGAGCCATTGCCTGAGGCGAAGGTCGGTAATCTGCGACTGCTGCTGTGCGGCCTCAACTAACTCAGTCCGTAGTGAATTCAGCAGCCGATGTTCGAGCTCGGCGACTACCTCGCTTGAGGAGCGCCCCCGCGCGCGAAGGATGAAGATGCGGCCGAAGCGCTGCTCGTAGCGTGCATTGCCGTCACGAAGCGCCTTCCTTTCACTTTCTTCGCTGTCCATGGCTGTGCTCTGCTCGGCCGTCGACCACGCCAGCGCGCCAGCGGTGGCGGTGCCCTGTGGCTTGCTCTCACCGATGCGGGGATGGCTTTCGAACGCCTCCTGCCAGTCAGCTTCGGAGAGGCGAGACCAGGCAATCGCAGAGGCGGTCAGCAGCGTCTGTTCTTCGACGAGCGGACGCTCGGCTGCAAGCGCCTCTGCCCACGCCATAGACCCGCAGCAGGGCAGAATGGTCATGGCGGCGGCACGCGGGTCGAGAGCGTTCCAGTCTCTTAGCACTGAGTTCACAATCATAGTGGGTGCCGCGCTACTGATTGATCAGCCTCGCGTTTTCTCGCCTCGCCTTTCCCATCTTCCATGGCGTGATCTCCTTTCCCCGCGGCGTCACCTCAAAGCTGCCATTCCAGACGGACTCGCCGCGAAGGTAGGTCGCTGCGACCCTACCGGTGACGGTCTCTCCAAGATATGGCGAAATCGGATGCCGATAGTGAAGCTGGTCAGCGCTGAGCGTGAAGGCGGCCTCCGTATTGAAGACGATGAAGTTGGCGTCACGGCCCGGGAGGAGGGCGCCGGCACACTCGCCCATGCCGGCCAGCGCTGCCGGCGCGGCGCTCATCCAGCGCACCAGATCGTCGAGAGTATGGCCGCGGCGGCGACTCTCCGTGTGCACGATTGAGAGCGCGACGGAAAGACTTGCGATGCCTCCCCACGCCTGGTCGAAGCGCCCGGTATTCCCCTGCTTCATCTCTGGCGGACACGGCGAATGATCCGTTGCGATAAGATCGATCACTCCGTTGCCAAGCGCCTTCCACAGTTCCTCGCGATTTTTACGCGCGCGTATCGGCGGAGCACACTTGAAGAGGGTCGACCCATGCGGAATATCCTCGGCCGCGAAATGGAGGTAGTGGGGGCAGGTCTCGACGGTAACGGGGAGCCCCTTCACGCGGGCGCTAGCTAGTTCCGGCAACGCGAGCGCGGACGAGAGGTGCACGATGTGCAGGCGGAAACGATATTGCCGGCACAGCGATAGCAGCATGCGGATCGCTTCGAGCTCAGCCTCGTCGGGCCGGGAGGCTAGATACGTGGAGTAGGCCCGCCAGTCGGCGCCGGTTTCGGCGAGATGGCGGCAAGCCTCTTCTATTGGCCCTGCAGATTCCGCGTGTACCAGCAGAGGCAGTCCGGAAGCAGCGATGTGTGGGAGCGCGGCTTCAAGCTCATCGCGGTGAATCATCGCAAAGCCATCGCATCCGGGATAGATCAGGAAACACTTGAAGCCCGCTACGCCCGCTTTCGCGAGCGGCAGGATGTGACTTTGATTCTCGGCAACGGCTCCGCCCCACGCGGCCCAGTCGACGAAACACTCTCCTTGGGCAGCGCGCCGCTTCACCTGTAGAGCCTCGACCGTCGTCGTTTCAGGAAGGCAGTTCAGAGGCATATCCACCAGCGTCGTGTACCCGCCTGCGGCAGCGGCTCGGGTGGCTGTCCAAAAGCCCTCCCACTCCGTACGTCCCGGCTCGTTGATATGTACGTGGGTATCGACGAGACCGGGCATCAGAGCACAGTCGCCGCACGGGTGTAACACCGCATCGCCGGGTATCTCGGCAACGGAGCAGATAGCGCGAATCCGGCCGGACGCTCCGTCAGAAGTGACCGCGCCATCTTCGACCAGGAGCGCTCCCGGTCGAGTTCCGTCCGGTGTCACGATGCGAGTCGAGGTAAACGCGTGTGTCATACTTTCCTTACAGGATTATAATATAGCCCAGAGGTAGCTTGCAGATGCGACTCCGGGTCCCTTTCTCTATCCAGGGAATTGATGCTACCCTGCACGAGCACGCAACACGCCGCTCTTTCCTTACTGAGGACAAAGCATTGGCTCCCCACTCACAACAGACCGCCTCACCCGCCGTTCCGGTTCGAACGATTGGAACCTCCCCCATTCGTAAAGAGGGACGGTTGAAGGTGCTCGGGGAATCACAGTATGTAGACGACATCGAGCTTAAAAATATGTGGTTTGGCGCCACCGTACGGAGCAGCATTGCGCGCGGTCGCATCAGGTCGATCCAGTTCCCGCCAGGTATCCAGTGGGAAGAGTTCACCATTGTCACCGCCGCCGATATTCCCGGTGAAAACGTGATCGTCCACCTGGCAAAGGATCATCCCTGCCTTGCGGATGGCCGGGTCAACCACCCCGGGGAACCGATACTTTTACTGGCCCATCCCAACAGGTCCGTGCTGCCCGCGGCGGTCGCTGCAGTAAGCATTGAGTACGAGGAGCAGCCGGGTGTATTCACTATTGAGGAGTCGGAAGCGGCGGTTGCGAGTCACGACGAGGCGCGTATCATCTGGGGCCAGGGCGAGTCCGCAAACACCTTCAAGACCTTCGTCATGTCCACCGATGATTCGCGGGACGCAGAAGATATCTTCGCGAGCGCAGACTTCATCGTCGAAGGAGAGTACCGGACCGGCGCACAGGAGCATCTCTACATCGAGAACAACGGTGTCATTGCCGAGTATTCAGCTTCCGATGGAGTCACTGTTAGAGGCTCGATGCAGTGTCCCTTTTATCTGGTGCATGCGCTGGAACTGGTCTTCAACCTTCCTTCTGAGAAATGCCGCGTCATCCAGACGGAGACGGGAGGCGCATTCGGCGGTAAGGAAGATTTTCCTAGCGTGATCGGATCGCACGCGGCGCTGCTGGCGATGAAGTCCCGGCACCCGGTAAAGCTCTGCTACGACCGTGCGGAAGATATGGCCGGGACAACGAAGCGGCATCCGAGCCGTACCCGACATAGAACGGCCGTTTCCAAAGAGGGAAAGCTGCTGGCGGGGCAGATTGACTTTGCGCTCGATGGAGGCGCATACGCGACGCTCTCACCGGTAGTTCTTTCGCGCGGGACGATCCACGCGGCGGGCCCATATCACTGGCCCCATCTCATCGTCCGAGCGAAGGCGATGGCAACCAACCTGCCACCTCACGGCGCATTTCGCGGCTTTGGTGCGCCCCAGAGCATCTTCGCCGTGGAGCGGCACATGGATAAAATCGCATCTGTGCTCGGCCTGACGCCGGAGGAAGTACGACGCAGGAACTTTCTCGCAACCGGCATGGTGACCGCAACTGGACAGCACCTCGGCGACAAGGTGGATATGCAACACCTGCTCACGCGCGCCCTGTCCGAATCCAACTACCATGCGAAGCGGGAGAGATTCGACCGCGAAAATGCAGGAGCGAAGATCAAGCGTGGGGTGGGCTTCGCGGCATTCATGCATGGGGCAGGATTCACAGGATCGGGAGAGCGGCGGCTCAACTCGGAGGTAAAGATTCGCCTCGACAGGCAGAGTGGCCAACCTGAAATTCTTGTCTCCTCAACTGAGTTTGGACAGGGAACAAATACGATTCTTTGCCAGGTCGCGGCACAGGCGCTGGGTATTGCGTATGAAGACGTTTGCATCCACCAGCCGGATACGCAGCTTGTGCCTAACTCCGGTCCGACTGTCGCAAGCCGCACGGCCATGATCATAGGCAAACTAGTCAAACGCGCATGTGACGAGGTTCTCCACAAGCTGCGCACAAGCTCGCTCCTTCTCTCGCCGCATACGCCTGAGCAGTACACCCAGGCAGCCATGCAATTTCAAAGACAATGTGGCCCAGTGGAGGTCTCTGTCCGCTACGAGGCTCCGGGGGATATCTTCTGGGACGACGACAAGTACCGTGGAGACGCTTACCCCACCTTTGCCTGGGCCGTGTATGTCGCCGAGGTGGCATTCGATAGCAGCACCTTCACGGCAAGCGTCACGGATTTCTACACCCTGCAGGAGGTAGGTCGCGTCCTGCACCCGGTGCTCGCTGCCGGACAGATCGAGGGTGGCGTGGCGCAGGGCATCGGCTATGCGCTCTACGAGAAATGCGTGTGGCAGGATGGCCGCATGGCAAATAACCAGATGACAAACTACATCATGCCGACGAGCGTGGATCTTCCGCCGATCCACGTCCATTTTGAAGAGACGCCCAGCATCCACGGAGCCTTCGGCGCTAAGGGCATCGGCGAGCTTCCGATGGACGGCCCCGCGCCGGCCATTCTGAACGCCATCGAGCATGCGACAGGAATCAGCTTTACTGAAATTCCCCTGCTGCCGGAGGACATCTTCGCGCGCATGGCCGGCGATTCCGAGAGACCGCATCTCGATGCCTCCGTCGCCGGTCCGTACTTCAGCGAGGTCAGCGTGTGAGTGCGATCGAGCTTATGGTCAATGGTCAGCGCACCTCCCTCGATGTGCCGCCCATGAAGCGTCTGCTGGATGTCTTGCGAGTGGATCTGCGACTCACCGGCACGAAGGAGGGCTGTGGCGAGGGCGAGTGCGGATCCTGCGCAGTGCTGCTGAACGGCGATCTGGTGAACAGTTGCCTTGTTCCCGTCCTTCAGGCCCATGGAGCCACCATTTGCACCATTGAGGGGCTGGCGACAGATGGGCATCTGCACTTAATTCAGCGGTGCTTTCTAAGCTGCGGTGGAGCGCAGTGCGGCATCTGCACGCCCGGAATGATCCTGGCCACACACGCCTTGCTCGAACGGCACCCGCAGCCGACCCCCGAGCAGATATGTGAGGGCCTTTCGGGAAATCTCTGCCGATGCACTGGCTACATGCGGATCTTTGCGGCGGTACGGGAGGCGGCGCGGCAACGAGCGCCGTTCGCCTCCGGCGTGGATGCGAAGGTCTAACGCATGCGCTCGAATGTGCAGGCCTACAATCTGATCGCTCCCGCGTCTCTGGATTCCGTGCTGCATCTGCTCGCGGCAGAGCCCGGCGTGTTTACACCCATCGCGGGCGGCACGGAGTTGATGGTGGCGCTTGGTGCGGGTCGGCTTGCTGCGCGAAGGCTGGTTTCGCTTGGCGGCTTCACCGAGCTGCGCTTCATCGAGGTTGGTGAACAAGCCATCACCATCGGTGCCGCCACCACCTTCACGGATCTGCGCCTTCATCCGGTTATAGCCGAGCAGTTTCCTCTGCTTAGTCAGGCCGCGAGCTGGATCGGCGGTATCGCGAACCAGAATCGCGGCACAATTGGCGGAAACCTCGCAAACGCCAGTCCAGCGGCGGACTCATCACCCGCGCTTCTCGTCTATGACGCCGAGGTCAGGCTGATCTCGGCTGCGGGAACGCGCACGCTTCCCTATCGCGAGTTCCACCTGGCTTATAAGCAAACGACCCTACGGAACGACGAGCTGATCCACAGCATCACCATGACTATCCCCGGGAGAGATCCGTTGCAGTTGGGCGGCCCTGGTGTTGTCTCTTATATCCGCAAGGTAGGCACGCGGAACGCCATGGCTATCTCAAAGGTGGTGTTGGCCGGGATCGCGCGAATGGAAGCGGGAACTGTCGCGCACTTACGTCTTGCCGGTGCGAGCCTGGGGGAGACACCGATGCGGCTGCTTGCAACGGAGCGGACCCTTATCGGCCAGCAGCTTACTACTACCGTTGTAACTTCAGCCCTGGCTGCGCTCAGTTCGGAGATCCGCCCGATCGGCGACATCCGCAGTACGTCGCAGTATCGTTCAGCCGTTGCTGCGAACCTGCTTCAGGAGTTCCTATGCATCTTGTAGCGGTACGTTGACTCGGCAGCGAACGACTCTAGCTCAGTCCTTACGCAACCGCGCCTTCGCGTACTGAATGACGTGCTCGGCCTTTTCCGGCGCATCCCACAGCGTCGTGTCGACCAGCGCCAGCGTCGGCCAATCGAAGCAGTTCATCACCTGCTCAAAGTTGTATTCGCAATAGCCCGCCTCGTGCACTCCTGTAGACCTGCTCCAGCTCTATGGTGTAGTCGTATTCGACGAAGCGGAACTTTCCATTCAGAGAGTCAATCAGCAACCTGCCCAGATCGGTAGCAATAAGGGTCTTCTTTCCCTCAGCCAAGTAGCCGCGGGCAAGGATGTTCTTGAGAATCGAAGGGTGCGCTTCCGCTGGCGGGACTCCCGGCATAACAACCGCAGCAGCGTCATGAAGCTCGACGCGGTCGAGTTCATGCGCCGCTTCCTGCTCCATGTCCTGCCTGCCGGTTTCATGAAGATCCGCCACTTCGGACTGCTTGCCAACCGCAACCGCCGTCAAGCGCTGGCCCTCTGTCGAGCCCACCTCAGTGCTACCGTTGCAGATCTCAGCATGATACTGAACGAACAGCAGAAGTCAGCACTGAACCGATCCTGTCCTCAGTGTCGATGCGGAACCCTGCGCATCATCGCTCATTATTCTGAGGGCCAGCCCGCGAGCACGACTGCCGCGCCTGCCGGCCACACCATCGACTCCTCTTAAGATATAGCGCCCCATGCTGATCTTCAGACCAACCCGGCGCGACGCTCCGGCAGGTTCCAACCCCGCCTCCGCGCTGCCTTGTGTTCAATCGGCTCTGTACCGTCACCAAAGCTATCCAGCGGCCTGGGCTGCCTCGCAACCGTATCGCGGACCCCATCAGCCATGCCTGACTTCCGACCCTCCCGTGCCTGGTCGACCGTCTCAACCCTCCGCAGGCAGCATTCAATCCCCATACAGCCACCGCGCTAGCGGCTTAGCGCAAATCGCCGTATCCACACTGCTCCGCATCGGCTTCATCGGCCCACGAGAATCTCTGCACGCGGAGCACTGTCGATACGGCACTAGAGATTTATCACCAACTGAGGCGGGCATTCGTATCGGTGAACAACTTATGGGCGTCGAGCGTCCGGTTTGCCGTTTCTCGTCAACTTGCCGGCTTGAGGAAACCGAAAGCCTCGCCGACTCTCGGCCACTCATGTTTGTGGCGCGCATCCTCATCGCGCCTTGCTCCCACGCGATGAAGCCCTTGCCGGAAGCCCTGTCTCTACGCTTTCTCGAGCACAAGATGGGTCGCGTATTCCGAAGTCTTGCGTTCGGTTATGGAAAACCCCAACGCATGAAGGTCCAGACCATCGAACAGCAGTTCTCCTTGTCCGAGAAGAACGGGTACCGACGCGATGTGGAGAGAGTCGATTAGGCCAGCTCTTAGATACTGCCGCACTGTGGCCACGCCGCCTCCGATCTTGACGTCTTTGCTGCCGGCAGCCTTCTTCGCAAGGACCAGCGCCTCCTCGAATCCGCCCGTCACAAAGTGGAAGGTGGTTCCCCCTTCCATCACCAGAGGTTCACGCTTGTAATGCGTGAGAACGAAGGTAGGTGCGTGATACGGCGGATTGTCACCCCACCAGCCCTTCCATGAGCCGTCTTGCCATGGGCCGCGCACCGGACCGAACATGTTGCGGCCGAGGACGAAGGCGCCGAAGTTCTCCATGGCCCGTTGAGCGAACACATCGTCCACATCACCTGTGGTTCCCCCTTCCCGCCCTTGCATGGAGCAAAAGCTCTTCGTGTGAAGGTACCACTGAAAAATCTCCGGTCCCCGCTTACCCAGCGGATCGCCCAGGCTCTGTTCGATTCCAGCACTGAAACCGTCCAACGAAACACCAAAACCCGCGACTCGAACCTTTGACATCTCAACCCTCTCCCTCACTATGGTTGTGCTGACTCTTTGTAGCTTTGGCCCGAAGCCGCGACAGCTTCAGCCAACCTCAACGAGCCCAAAATCCCTTCGCCGCCTACAAATCCCAGCGATCATCTGCTCTCCGCCGGTACTTCAGCGTGCGGTGAGCTTGCGCCGTCTCTCCTCGCTCTTCTGTATGATTTCGCTCATATCGCCCGTTGGCCGTATCTCGAATATCGACCCATACTTCACGGCCGGATGCTGCGAGATGAGCTGAATGGCATGATTCATGTCCCGGGCCTCAAGCATGAGAATGCCGCCGAGCTGTTCCTTGGTTTCAACATAGGGGCCGTCGGTTGTCGCGACTTTGCCGTTCCTCCAATACAAAGTCAGCGCGGTTTCAGAAGGCTGAAGGGCCTCTCCGCCAGCCCAGTGCCCGTTCGCGCGCAAATGGTCGTCGTAGTCAAAGCATTCGTCGAACATTGCGTTTCGCTCGTCCTCGGTCATGCCCGCGTGTTTTGCTGGCTCGTAGTATCCCAAACAGATGTATTTCATACGTCTCTCCTTATGTTGGCTGCCAGCAGTGCAATCCGCACCCTGGATTGTTCACCCTATAGTCGTCGGGCGGAGGGAAAATCGACAGCAGAACCAGATTTTTATATCAATTCCTCGAGCCGCCCCGAAAGGAAACGACGCTCCGGCTCCTGTCGAGCCAGGGCAAGCGCCTTCTCATACGAAGCACGGGCCTCCGGAAGCCGCCCTAGCCTGCGACACAGATCCGCACGGGCGGAGTACGCGAGGTGATACTTGGCGAGTTCCTCGCGCGCCAGCAGGTCATCGATGAGACAAAGCCCCTGCTCCGGACCTTCGTACATGGCGATGGCAACGGCACGGTTGAGTTCCACGACCGGAGATGGCTGAATCCGAATCAGTCGGTCGTAGAGTAGCGTGATCTGGCGCCAGTCCGTGGACGCCGCCGAGGAAGTCTCGGCGTGAACTGCCGCGATGGCCGCCTGCAGGGTGTAAGCACCGAAACGGCGCGATCGGAGAGCGCTCTCGGTGAGCCGGATGCCTTCGGCGATCTGGTCTCGATTCCACAGGGAGCGATCCTGCCGGTCCAGCAGGATCAGCTCTCCTTCTGCAGAGCTTCGAGCGGCGCGGCGCGATTCCTGCAACAGCATGAGCCCCAACAGGCCCATCACCTCGGGTTCCGGGAGAAGGTCCGGCCCCGGAACATCCAGAAGCAGTCTACCCAGACGGATCGCCTCGCGGCTCAATCCAGCTCCTGTTGCTTCTGCTGAATAACCCGCGTTGAAGACCAGGTACACAACCTGAAGTACGGCCCCCAACCTCGCCGATAATTCCTGCGACACGGGCACTTGGTAAGGAATCGCCTTATCGCGGATGACGGCTTCCGCGCGAACGATGCGTTGAGCAAGCGTCGCCGGCGTAACGAGAAATGCCCGGGCAATCTCCTCTGTTGTCAGGCCGCAGACTTCACGCAGTGTGAGCGCAACCTGCCCCTCCGATGGCAGTACGGGATGGCAGCACGTGAAGATGAGACGAAGACGATCGTCATCCATCTCCTCTTCCTGAGGCGCTTCATTAACGCGCGCTTCCGGTTGGAGTGCCAGGTCACTCCGTGCGGCGTCGAAGCGTCCCCGCCGACGCATCACGTCGATGGCCGTGAATCGCCCAGCCGATATGAGCCAGGGGCGCGGCTTGTCCGGAAGGCCGGTCTGCGGCCACCTCTCCAGGGCAGCAGCGAAAGCCTCATGCATGGCCTCTTCGGCGAGATCGAGATCGCCGAGCAGGCGCACCAGCGTAGCCAGAATTCTGCCCGATTCCGACCGGTAAAGAGTCTCTATGGTCCTACTCAGATCTTCGGGCGCATTCGGCGGCATGCATGTCAAACTAGCAAACGGACAGGCTCGACACAACTGCAGTTGGCTGTTTCTCCTCCATCTTCCAGTAAATAGGCTGATGGCTGATTATGGGCAGCTTTGAACTAGCAAGCCAAAATAGATCCTAGTAAAAGGGCGCAGGGTACTGCCATCCACTTTGACGAGTTGTCGCCATGTCGGACTAGTGACCGCGATTGAAATGGCGATATCAGGCCAACGCACTCAGTGAGACGTTCTGTCGGCGCTTCCTTCGAGTTCCGCCCGACAGGTGGGCAGTCGGAAGTAGCGCCGGCTGGAACGTCAGGATACCCTGCGTCGACACTTGGTGTAGTCACGACTATTACGACATCCCGAACACTTACGAAAAATTCAGCGATATCGTTCGTTCTCCGTTTATCCAGCCTTTCTGTATCCAGAAGCACAGCCGCCCATCAGCGATTTGCTTACGGGTTCAGTTGTCGCGTGGCACGGCTTCTTGCTTATTTCTTGCGGCTGGGAAGTCGGGACGAACTCTCCATTCCGGTACGCTTCGCCCTCCTTCTTGCTCTCTCGCGTCCGAAGCAGACCGAGGTTCATGTGCTTTCCGTCATATAAGTAGTTGCTGAGGAACTCGACCCTCTTCTCAGGAAACCTCCGTGGCAGCATGTTTCCGGCCTCTCGCGAGAGGAAGCGGCGGAGCTGCTCATCGGAGACAACAAACGTCGGTTTCCCACCGTACGTCTCCGGGGTCGCTTCGAGATGTCCGGAGCTGATCCAATGTTTGAGTGTCTCGGGCCTGACGTTCAAGAGCTGTCTCAGCTGATTGAGTCCATATTGGCCAGAGCAGTGGCCAACCGCACGCTGCTGCCGCTCCATGGCGCTGTAGAGAGCTTTCTTCGAGCAGCCGAACTTCTGAGCCGCTCTCTCGTAGCCATGTTCCATGACAAAGTCAACGATGGTGGGATCCCACATCTTGCGGGTGCCAGAGCCTGGCCTTTGGATTCCATGACGTTGCAGAAATCTCCAACAAGCGACACTGCTGAATCCAGTGAGCTCTTCGAGTTGACTATGGAGCAGCACAGCATGTGGCTTCTTGTCTTGCACCCGAAGCGCCTTAGCGACGAGCCGCTTGGCATCCTCCGGCCAGATGTACCGAGTCACCTTTCGAGAGTTGATCTCCATAAACGGTGAGCACCCCTTCCTTCTTGGTTAAGACACAAAGATTTCAACAGCCAAGCGTCAACTAAATGCTTTTCAGCATCCTTCCCGCTGTCCGGGCGGATTGCTTCGTGGATGACGCTTGAGGTGAGGTTGGCAGCCCTCTAAAATCTAAAGGCACTTTGGGTTGCCAAGTGTAGTGTGGAAAACTTCAAATTGTTCTGTGGCCCGACAAATGTCTCGGTCCGACCGGGGGGTGGACGTCGGACCAATAGGGGGTCTATTCTCTTGATATTATGTCGGCGAGGCGGGGTAGGTAAGCCTTCTCCGACCCATGACGGGCCTCGATCGATTCCATGGCGACAAAGACCTGTGCAGCAAACTTTCTCTGGAGATGGGAAGCTTCTCTGGATGAATCGCTCAAAACGAAGCTTCTGACTGCGGCTGAGTCATGCTCGTCGTATGCGCACCTTAGTGCATGGTCGTACCTGCATGATGAGACCGTCGCGGCTGAGATTGTCGAAGCAGCGTTAGGAGTCGTTCGTGCCTACGCGCTTCGTACGACACCCAGCCCAACGGTAGAGAAGCTGACAGCCCGGCTCCGAAGTCAGATACGCCGCGTGACCAAGCAGCGCGCGAACCGGATCAAAGAGAATCCGATTGGTTCTCTTCGTGATCTGGAGATGTACTCTAGGACAGAGAATCCGGATCCCACGGACGTGCTGTACCTGGAGCAAGTACTCAATCTGCTTAGCCCGCAGGCCAAAGAGGTCGCTTCATGGATCCTGACGGGCTACTCATGGCGAGAAATCGGAAGATTGTCGGGAGTGGATCACAACTCGATACGCAGAGCATTTCGTCGTGAAGCAGATGCCGCTCTCATTCAGTTGGGAAGGGGCATACGTCTTGAACGGTAGGTATTTAGCCGATAGAAGTTGCCTCCCCCAATTCAATCTGAAAACAAGTTTGGCGCGTTTCAGAAGAAACCGGGTTCACTGAGGCTTTTCAATTGAATCTCTGGAATAAAAAATCTGCTCAAATCCGGCACTCGGAAGAGTGGTTCGCCGCGCTCTATCGAAACATGCCTCTGCCCGAATCATCGCACGCAGGGCACTGCAACGGCCCTGACGACATCTTTCTAAGAAACCTCGCCAGCTCTACCAACAAACCATCGCCCTTCGATCCACGCCTGGCTCACGTTGCCAGTTGCCCCCAATGTCTGCGTAAAGTGAGAGGCTTTCGGGAAGAGGAGGAGAAAAGCCGGAGTCGCCACGGCTATCTTCCCATCTGGGCAGGGACGATTGCCTTAGTGCTCATTGTGCTTGGCCTCAGCCTCTATCTGTATCGGCGGCCCGCTGCCGAACAATCAGCGCCGGTTTCGAAGACGCTTGATCTCTCGGACTATGGGACCACTCGCGGCACACCATCCCCAACTCCCGTCGTACAGCTCCCCCGGCGTGTTGTAGAGGTAACCATCATCCTGCCACGTCTCAGCGATCCAGGGCCCTATTCTGTGAATGTCCTGGAAACGAAGCAAGCGAGTCTCAGCGCAGCGCAGGGATCCGGCACAGCTGTTCAGCAAGGCGCGAAGACTGTCCTCACCCTCGACCTCGATCTGCACACCGCAAAGCCTGGGCTCTATTACTTATCGACCACCCACGGCACCGATGCAGCCTCTTATTTCTATCCCCTAGAAGTAGTGCGGTGAGGAGTTGCGGCGAGCACTTCTATAGCGCGATCCAGCTGGGCATCGATACCCGATCTTCTCTGCCGCCAATCGAATCTGATCTCGACGTCGGGCGCGATCGGCGTTCCCTCAAGAACGGTTCCCTGCCAGGTGTGGTAAGCGCCTGTGGGAAGGGCCAGGCGGTAGCCATATCCGACCTTTACTGACGTAGCTGACAAGAGACGGCCGGCAGTACTCTCTCCGACGATGGTAGCAAGATGATTCTCTCTTGCGAACGCGACAATTATCTCGGCGGCGCTGGCGGTATGGCGATCGACCAGCAGCACGATGTTTCCATGAAACGAACGGTATCCGAGCCCTTCGGTCTCGAGGACGACAGGAGATTTCCTGACCAGGGTCGGAAAATAGCGCAGAGCGAGCAGCCACAACGAACCCTTGGTTGCAGGCACACTGTCGAAGCGTGTGAAAGAGTTTTTCGAGGCTTCTAAATCTCGTCCGGCCCACTTCTTCCCTGGCGAGTAGCCGACGGGGATCTTGAGAGGAGTGAGCATGCTCATGACCCGCAATGCACCGATCCCTCCTCCAGTGTTCCCTCGAAGATCGATGATTAGGCGTTCAGCTGCTCCCAACTGTGCAACGCCCTCCGAGATCCGATTCGCCACATCTACACCGATCGTACCCGGAAACATTGCAACCTTCAGGTAACCCATACCGCCCTCTAGCTGCCTTGCCTCAACGAGTGTGGGTTCGATGAAGTGCAGCTTTTTCCCTTTGGGTTGGGCGACCTCCACCGTCACCGTCTTTCGTTCGCCGTCGCCCAAAAGTACCTCGACTCTAGAGCGATCTCCCATGGCAAAGACCGGGTGCTCCGGTGGATTGATCTCTTCACTATTTACAGAGAGCAGGATGTCGCCAGGACGAACGCCGGCCAGTGCCGCAGCGCCGCCGGAGTGCACGTCCTGAAACACCCATCGCTTCCCTGCTTCCGTCTCTTCTTCCAGGTATGTCGCGCTCAGCGCAGCCCTGCTCGAAGCCCTCCGGGCTGACCCATGAAAGAAGCCGAAATGCGATGTCTTGAGGATAGTCAACAGACTCGCGACTGCGTTCTCGAACTCTGCCGGTGTCTCAGCTGCTTCGATCAGAGGACGATGCTCGACAACCGCCGCGTCCCACAAAGGAGTGAGAAGCTCTGGCTTATAAAACTTCTTGGAAATCGCTTCTAGGATCCGATCAAGGATCTCACCTTTCGCTGTGTGCGTCAGTATTGGCAGCGTTGGAGCTTTATTCATGAGTGCTCATCTGTTTGTTGTTCCGTTCTTGCGGAGACTTGCTGTTTGACGAAAGGACCACAGGCAGTCCCGAGTAGAGATGGCCACTCGGGTCCCCCACCACCTCGAAGCTGGCCCAGTAGTAAGGCGACAGGCCCGCATGGGCGAGTTCGAGCTGCGCCTGTTGCAACGCTTCAGCCTTTCCCATGCCCTGCGAAAGGCGTGAGTAGAACTGCGTCATCAGACGAGCTGTCGCATGATCTTCGAGGTCCCACAAAGCCGACACGACTGTTTGCGCTCCCGCCTCTACGAAAGCGTTCGCTAGGTTCGCTACCCCGGCCTCACCGACTGGTCCGAGGCTAGTGTCGCAGGCAGACAACGTCACGAGACTCGCGTTCAAGGTAAGTTTACGGATCTCGCGGACTTGTAAAAGACCGTCGTTGCCTCCGTCGCTTTCGGGGGCGAAGACAAGGGCTGACCGGTCTGGGTAGTGCAGATCGGCGTAACCGTGAAGAGCAAGATGGAAGACGCCATAGTCACGCAATGGCAGCCCTTTGAATCGCGTCTCCGTGGCGTTTCCTCCCAGGAGAATCGTGCTGGGTTTCGGCAGGTCGTCAGCTACCATCTGGACCTCATGCCGGCTCTCGGGAAGCGGAACGAACTCGCTCTCTTCCGGACCTCCGACAGCACGCTTCACCTCGGCGATTACTGAGGGTGTGGCTTTGGTCCAGGCTGCTACTCCGACATAAGGACGCTCAACATACTCTTGTGACTGCACCCGATTACGAATGAGGTGCAGCACTGTGCTCGAAGGGACGGTGCTGAAGATGTGGGTCGTCAGCACATAATCCGGTCCATCCATGAGAGCCGAAAACGGTAACAGGTCGAGTTTGCCGTCTGGCACGACAAGAATAGACCGTTTCTGACGATACTCGGGAAGACTGCCCAGCAACGCCTGAAACAAGTGTCCGGCCAGCTCGGAGTTGATATGCCCTTTGCGGAGCTGTCCGCGATATTGGTCAGCTGCCGCCTCGATGACTTGCCGAGACGCCAGCGGATAGCGCGCCACCGTCGTGCTGCTCACAGCGAGCACGTAGGATTGCGGATCGGCTAGAACGTACTCAAGCACTAGCTCGGACGGACCCAAATCGTGCTGCAGTGCGGGAAGCTCGACAGGATCGTCGGACGTCTTCTCGGCCAAGGAACTGTTGTCTAAGTGGGATTCCGCATCCGTGATTCTTTCGAGCAGCTTCAAGCGTTTCGCCTGATCATCGGTTTTCAAAAGCTGCGAATTGAGTAGGACCAGTTGGTGCTCCCCGGCCGTGACCTTCTCGGGATCGATCGCCTCGTGATGTTGAAGAGCCTGAGTTTCTATGCGCCCCCTCGCTTTTTCCAGAATACGGAATGCGTCACCGTACCGGTTCTGAGCATAGAGTGAATTGAAATAGCCCGAGTAGACAAATCCAAGCTGCGTGATCAGATCTCTTTCTATTCCTGGAGTGGGAACATTGACCAGCAAGGAATCGATCAGGTCCGCCGACTTCTGGTAAAGGTCATTGGATGTCTTTCTCTGGCCCATCTTCGCGAGGATTTCCGCCTTGATAGCGAGATCGCGAGGCACAAAATAGATTTCGTCAGGAATCTGCTTATTAGCCTCGACGGCGTTATCTATGGATTGGAGAGCAGCAGGCAGCTGACCCTCGTGCTCATAGGCGCTGGCCAGGAGTCCGTCTCCTTGCGTCTCGCCGCGCCAATAGCCGATAGACTTCGCGTAACCGACGGCCATGGTGTATTCCTCGAGCGCTCGAGGCCAATCGCCCATCTTCTGGTAAGCGTCACCTCGGACCCGGTCCAACTCAAAGAGATGCGCTTGCAAGTGGTAGCGTCGTGCTTTGACGCTGGCCTGGTCGGCAAGAGCGAAAGCCTCTTGGTAACGCCCTAGACCAGTCAGCGCCTCGATCTTAGCGATCGTGGCGATCGAAGGAGAAGCGATGCCGGATTTCCGATTGGCTACGCCGATCGCCTCGTCCAGAGGACCAAGAGCTTCCTGGTAATGATGAAGTTCCACCAGACCGGCACCGTACACACTGGCATACCGAACGCGGGCTGCTGGATCCCCGAGGTATTTCGCTACACCCCAGGCCGTAAGCACCTGCTTCTTTGCGGAAGCGAAATCCCCGAGCAGTAAGGAGGCAATGCCCTGTTCTCCGATCGCTCGAGAGGCCAGCATGTAGCGATGTTGGCTCTTCGCCATTTCCCCGACCTGCTGCCATGTCGTTCGAGCGAGGCCCGAGTCGTAATTCGTTTCTAGCATCCCTCGGATCTCAAGAATGCGCAGCCGTGTCCTTGGGTTCTGCACTCCGGGTAACGCAAGATCTGCTGAAAGCGTACTGATCTGCGCGGGGAGACTTCCGAGCTCGCTATCGGCCGGTACCTGACTGACGCGAGCGTACAGCGCTTCTGCATCACGATGTTGCTGCGTGAAAAGGTGTTCAGCCCTCTGGTAGAGTGGCTTCGCTTCAATCCACTGATTCGTCCAAGAGAGGTCATTGGCACGCCGAAGAAGGCCGTCTGCGGTGTAAAGGTTGGGCGTATGCCAGCGATGTACTCCGTACCAGACACCGACGCTGACGGGAATCAGCAAAGATCCAAAGAGGAGGATGCGGGAGATGCGCGGGAGATTCACCAAGGAGCCCATATACCTGACCCGATTCGTTCGGTTGTCGGATAGCGAACAAACCGGCCTAGAAAAATAACGGTCTGCCCAGCTTGCCTTCCTCTCCGATGTACGAATTATATTCAATCTGGCCTGCGGAAGGTTCCCGTGGCCGTGAACATCAATTTTGTGACATCCGTCCATCTCTTTCAGATAACAGCCGTTCTTCTGTCTTTCGCACGTACTCAATCCAATGCGCGATCTGTTCCTGACAGAAACCACAAAGTGGCATATGTCTCGTCTTTCCAGAAAGCAGGAACTTGTCAGGATTGAATGCGAAGTGTTTGATCTGCTGCTCTGTATAGCAGACAAGATCTGCCTCCGTGACTGTCCCACGAGTGATCGCAGCCTTGTCTCGGAGAATCTGTTCCTTCTGTTCCGCAACCACATCAGACAGCCAGACGATGCGGTTTCCAGCATCGCGCCAGGGCGTATCGTCGGCTGCCCAGTAATCTTCGAGCTTGGCGCTCGTGTTGATGGCCAGGTAACGAATAGCGGAGCGGCGGTCGGTGATCGCGGTCTGCGCATCCACAAATGCTGCGGCGGCGACCTTTGCCAAGCCAATGACCGCCTCGTCCGGGTACGTCTCAGCCAGTGTCCTGAGACGCGCAACCTCACCCTCGGCGATAATGCGAAAGGTCGAGTGCGCCTCGGCCCGATCGAATACTTGTGTATTGAGCGGTGGAAGCTCAATCCGCACGCCGGGAGGCGCTCCCCATGCCGGATGATCGACCATGTACATCACCGGATCGAAAAGGAGATCGAAATCGTCCTTGTGATCGGCGACGCCGCGCAACTCGTTCATCATGTGGAGAAACCAGCTGAGTTCATTGTCATTGAAGGCGGTTGCTGCTTTGCGCATCTCCCGCCTCCGGTGGTGCTCGAAACAATCCATCAAAGTCCCTGGAAGGATGAACTCCTCCAGAGAGTGGGTGTACTGTTCGAGCTGTTCTGCCATAACGTCCATACTGCCTCCTACGTTCTTGTAGGGACGTTATCCCATGGACTTCATTTTCTGTCAAACGCCCAATAACGACGCTAGGTTTAGAGCAGCTGCAGTAGCGTGGCCGTGCTGCCGTTCAGCGCAACCAGAGCCGTCCCCGACCCCGTAACCGCTTCCGCACAACGAGCCTTTATCTCGCGAGATCGCTGGCGCACGAGAACGAAGCCCGGACTGGCTATTCGTACGATGACATCCCGCATACGGAAGATGGGAATGGGGTTTCCAATCCCGAACGGCTCCATGCTGCGCAACTGCTCATGAAAGACGCGGCCAGCCGACTCGAGATCGAGATCTGCCTCGGCCGTAGGCTGTTCCACCGGCAGCGGTGGATGCTGGAGCAGATAGGCTTCGAATCGCTCCCGGAAGACGGGGATGTCCTCGACCTTGAGGGTTACGCCGGCCGCCTGGTCGTGGCCGCCGAAGCGATGGAGCGCGGGACTGCAAGCGCGCAGCGCGTCGATGAGGCTGAAACCGTCAACGCTCCGGCCCGAGCCCACCGCCATACCCGTGCGTGATTCGTGTACCAACACGAAGGCCGGGACACCATACCTTTCCCGTGCCCTGCTGGCAAGGATTCCGGCGATTCCCTTCTTCCAGTGAGGCCCATAGACCACCAGACCTGCCGGGACATCGCCTGAGACCATCAGGAGCAGTTCTTCGAGTGCCTCTTTTTCTCGTTTGCGCCGGTCTCGGTTCAGCCGATCAAGTCCTAGCGCTAGCTCTACCTGGTTATCTGGAAGATCTGCATTCAGCATCTCCAGGCCTCTCGCGGATGACCTACCCTGCCGGCTGCATTGATGCGCGGAGCCACCCGAAAGGCGATCTGTTCTGAGGTCGGCACTTCGCCGCCGCGAACTCCGGCCATCAGCAACATCCTGCGCAGACCGGCATGGCGGGTAAGGGCGAGCTCGGCGAGGCCGATTCTGGTCAGTGTTCTCGTCGGCCCAACCAGCGGCACGCAGTCGGCGATCGAGGCGATCGCGGCAAGGCGGCACAAGCTCCCGAGGAACGGCAGCATTTCACAGGTGGGTATGCAGGCTTTCTCGAGAAGCGCCCATGACAGCAAGACTCCCAGACCAGCCGCGCAATAGCTGTTCGACCAAACGGCCGTGGCGTCGGCTCGTGTTTCGATGTGGTGATGGTCGACCACTACCGTGTCCAGTCCCAGTCGTCTCGCGAGATGAACAGGTCCAGCTGCATTGATTCCGTTATCGATCGTGATGACGAGATCCGCGCCCGCTTTGGAAAAGTGGTGCACGGCGTCGTTCGTCAGACCGTAGCCCTCGTCCCGGTGAGGAAGGTAGACAAGCGGTTCGATTCCGAGCTTGCGCAGGGTGGCCTGGAGGATCGCCGTTGAAAGCACACCATCGCAATCATAGTCACCGAAGACCCACAGCTGGTGCTGCGACTGAACGTTCTCAAGGATGCGGGCAACAGCATCTTCCATGCCTTCGATGAGGAACGGGGAAGGCATGTCGCCCCAAACAGAGGGTGCAAGGAATTGGTCAGGATCTTCGATGCCCCGATGCTGCAGGACATCGACAAGTGGTCGACACAGAGGCGTCATGGGAGGATCTCCACAGCAGCTAGGGTTGGAATGGTGATGTAGTAGCGAGGACCACATCCACTTCTGAGAATGGCTATCTAAACAAGTAGGGCCAGCTTTCGCCGGCCAGATCAAGATCTAGTGTTGGAAAAAAGGTTCTATCGTCGGTCTTCTGCCAGAACCCGGTCGTGGACTGGTAGCCGCTTGGGAGGATATTTCTCTGCCTGTTTCATCGTCCTCAATTCGTAGCCATTCCACGGCCATCCCTTGCAGCGATCGATGAGCGTTCTAACGTCATCATGGCTGTCGTGGAGTAACCACGGTCCGATCCGGGTCTTCCCGTCTGGTGCAATGAAGTGCACGGCCCGATCACTCCCAGCAACATTGACCAAAACCCGGTTTGCTAAAGTGTCTGTCACACTTCACCTTTATCTGCTTGCCTGCCCGCCATCTCACAACAGTTCCACCCCGTGAACTCCCATGTTGATGTCTATCTCGATCCAGCCCTCTTTCCAGGGGACTGTCCGGTCGCCATCGAAGGGGATGCCGTTCACACGGGCATCCCCTCCAGCATCGAAAAGCAGACCCCAAGTTTCCGGGTACTCGTCTTCCCCACCGTCCGCCAGGATGCGCCTATGGCGAGCCGACTCCAGCATTTCCGTGTCGGCATCCTCCCAACCACAGCGCCAGCAGTGATGCCTCGTGTCCGAATTGGGAATCGCCGTCACGCGAGCCCTATAGCCAGCCGCGTACTCTGTGCGATCCCAGTTCTGCAGCCCCGCCAAACCAGGATGTATCACACGACACCTACTCTCTTCCAACTCTTCATTTCTCAGGCCGCATTCTTATCGATCCTCGTCGTGGCCACCGTCAGATACCACATAATCACGGACAGTTTACAGTTTTGCCATCCGGTGTGAACGAGATCATCTTGGCAATTAATTGGATTCGGTCGAGAATACGATGACCGGGATGCTGCCAGGGTGAAAATGCGCCGAACGAGTGCAGGTCATGCGATGGTCTAGATTGGTGCGGCAGTGAGCGAAAGCGGATGTCTCCGCATCATCTTCAGTGGCTACCTGATGGGTGAAGCTGCAAGATGAGCATTTTCAGGTGAACATCGTCGATCCCTTCTCCAGCTCCGGAACTACTGTTGGTGGCGATCTAGTTAGTTTTGCGGAAGTACCCATAGACGCATCGGAATCCGCCCCTGGTCGAATCGTGAGTGTCGTAAATGACGCCATCGATGACCGCTACGACGTGACGTGAGACGCTGACTACCAACCGGCCGGAGGGCAGCTCGTCTGCTCTGAGATGGACCGCGCAGCCTGAGCCGATCTGCATCGTGGGTGTCCACTCCCAGCCAAGAGATTCCATGTACCTTCTCAGGGTGGGCCGATGAACCCCTGTCCGCGCAGAGGACTTTGCTGTCGGTCGCTTGCTCAACCGCTCGTCCTTTCCTGCTGTGTTGAGCGCCGTGTAAACTTCCTCATAGGCCCGCTGTGTGGCGATTGCAATGGCGCGACATACGCAGTCCCCTGCTGTGCCTTTCCAACCCGCCGCGGCGCGTCCTCCATCGCTAAAAACCCACATTCTCAAGCCTGTCCTTTCTCCCCTGATGCATCTCTGAGCTGAGCGAGGTAGACGCTGGGAAGCGTGTTGGCGAAGTAATTGCGGTTCCTCCGCCAATGGCTGAGCGTCTCTTTTTGGTCGGAGACGCGGGCGGCAGCCGCCTCAGAGAGGCGCATATCGGGAAAGTTCCGCTTGCGTCCTTCCGCGATGAAATCGCAGCTGATCTGGACGAATTCGGCGCGAACCATTGGTTAACCTCCGGAGAAGACCTTTTTATGTCGAAGTGGTTTGCTGTGGATGCTCGGCCTGCATCTCTGGAATCGTCAGTGGCGAAGCCTGGTTAGACCCGCCACTGGCTTGAGACATGCCGCCATTCCGTCTACGAGCAACCGCTCGTGCCGCCGCAGTTGACGCACTTGTAACAGCTGCCGTTGCGCACCATGAGCGACCCGCAGGTCGTGCAGAGCGGCGCATCGCCAACCTCATACGCATCGTGCAGGAACTGGGAGACGCTGGCAGGGGCCTGGTCTGGCGCCCTGACAGTTTCTCCGCTGGCAGCCGCGGTCGTGACGAACAGGGGCAGCTGCTTTCCTGAAAGGAAACGCAGCTCCATCCAGCGGAAGAGGTAGTCCATGATGGATTTGGCATAACCCATCTCCTCATTGCCGGTCCAGCCCGAAGGCTCAAACCGGGTATGCGACAGCTTGTCACAGAGCACCTTGAGGGGCACTCCGTGCTGGAGACCGACAGACACCACCGTGCCGAAACACTCCATCAGGCCGGCGATGGTGGAGCCGGCCTTGGCCATCCGAACGAAGATCTCCCCCGGCTGTCCATTGGGATAGAGACCGACGGTCAGGTAGCCCTCATGGCCCGCGATGGAGAAGTGATGATTGATGGCCGAGCGTTCGTCCTGCAGGCGATGACGGTTCGCCGCCGGAGGACCTGAGAGGTCAGCCGGAGAGGGTGACGCAGCACTTGCCTCGGATGCGGAGGGTGCCGACGCACTGACTGGTTGTGAGGTCTTCGAGCCGTCGCGATAGATTGCACTGCTTTCAGCCCTTTGCGCCAAGCCGACAGGTAGGCCTCCTCTACATCCGTAACGGTCGCCCCGGACGGCAGATTGACCGTCTTCGAGATCGCTCCTGACAGGAAGGGCTGCACCGCCGCCATCATGTCGATGTGACCGCTCCAGCCAATCGACCGCGAACCCTTACCCGGCCGGAACGCACAATCGAAGACCGCAAGGTGCTCTTCGCGGAATCCTGGCGCACCTTCGATCGTACAGTTCGCCTCGATGTGCTGCTCTATCGTCTCGATCTCCTGTTCGGAGTAGCCGAGATGCTTCAGAGCACTGCGAACCGCCTGGTTGACGAGTGTAAGATAGCCGCCGCCGACCATCTTCTTGAAGACCACAACGCCGAGCATCGGTTCGATGCCGGTGGTGTCGCAATCCATCATGAAGCCGATCGTGCCGGTCGGAGCAAGAACGGTCACCTGGGCGTTCCGGTAACCATGCTCCTTACCGGAGTGGATTGCCTGACGCCACAGGTCGTTCGCACTTGCCGCGATCGATGATGCCTGGGCTGTCGGAGAAACCGCGAGCTGCCTACTGGCTTCCGCGTGCAAGTCCATGACTGCCAGAAATGATTCTGCGTTCATGGAATAGCCCGGAAACGCCCCCTTATCGGAGAAGTTATCAAACTCCCCGGCTACTTCGAGGCGCGGCAGTTTCGACGCAATCTCGGCAGATGCAAGATAAGCTGCACCTCCCATTAGCGACGTGAGCGCCGCCGCCATCGAGCGGCCCTCTTCTGAATCGTAGGGAAGACCCAGATTCATAAGGAGGGCGCCAAGATTGGCGTAGCCGAGACCGAGAGTGCGAAAGTCATGCGAGTTGCGTGCAATCGCTTCGGTCGGGTAGCCGGACAGGTCAATCAGAATGTCCTGCGCGATGATGAGCAGACGAACAGCAGCAATGAAGCTGGTAGTGTCGAACTCGCCATTGGGCTGCAGGAACTTCACGAGATTCAGACTCGCGAGGTTGCAGGCAGTGTCGTCCAGGAACATGTACTCCGAGCAGGGATTTGATGCGTTGATTCGCCCGGATAGCTTCGACGTGTGCCACTTGTTGATGGTGGTGTCGAACTGCATGCCGGGGTCACCACAGCGCCAGGTCTCCTCGGCGATCGAATGCAGCAGAGCGCGTGCAAGCACGGTCTTGACAGGCTCACCGTTCACGCGGCCGTTGAGCACCCAACCGCCATCCTCCTCTACCTGACGCATGAACTCGTCGGTCACTCGGACTGAGTTGTTGGCGTTCTGGTAGAAGATCGACGCGTATGCTTCCGAGTCCGGACCGTTGCCGTCGTAGCCGGCTGCGATCAGGGCTTGTGCCTTCTTCTCCTCGGTGCTCTTGCAGCGGATGAACTCCTCAATGTCCGGGTGATCGGCGTCGAGGATCGCCATCTTGGCGGCGCGACGTGTCTTTCCGCCCGACTTGATGACGCCGGCGAACGCGTCGTAACCCCGCATGAAGGAAAGCGGTCCAGAGGCAGTTCCTCCTCCAGAGAGTGCTTCCGTCGAACCGCGGATCGCTGAGAAGTTGGTTCCCGTGCCTGAGCCCCACTTGAACAGCATTCCCTCTGTCTTCGCGAGGCCCAGAATCGACTCCATCGAGTCATCGACGGAGTTGATGAAGCAAGCCGAGCACTGCGGTTTGTGGTAGCCGGTGCTGCTCTGGACCACCCTCCCGGGAGCATCGGACCAATGCCAACTCTTGGCCTGATTCTCAGGTTCTAGGGTGTGGCAGCCAACGTTGAACCATACCGGCGAGTTGAAGGAGGCATACTGGCCGAGAACCAACTCAGTAAGCTCCGCTTCGAACGTGTCCGCCGCTTCCGGGGTGGAGAAGTAGCCCTGGTCCTGCCCGGATTCCCGAATAGTAGAGACCACCCGGGCAATCAGAGCGTCAACCCCTTTTTCGCGACCTTCCGTACCGATCTTGCCGTGCAGGTATTTCGAGGCCACGATATTTAACGCGGTCTGCGACCAACCGGCTGGGACGCGTACGTCCTTCTGCTGAAAGACGGTATTGCCCTTGGCATCGTCGATGCGCGCCTCGCGTTCCTCCCAGGTCACGGTATCGAATGGGGGAAGGTTCTCTTGACTCAGGACTCGATCAACGATGAGTCCCGCATGCGCTGCGGTTTGAGTGGCCATCTCGGGCCTCCTTGATTGAATTAGGCGGCTGGTTGCCACCCCTGCGTGCTAGGTTGTAATGCAGATCGGAAACTCAGTCAAATCCGGTGCGAGAGCGGTCAAGATCATGTTTCAGAAGAGTGATTGTTGAACCGCAACGACTCTTTCGTTCTTCATTGCGGGTGTGGGCGCGGGATTTACAGACTCCATCGCGGGACGGTCTGATCCAGCGAAGAGTGGCTGACCGTACTTGGATTCGAGCCGTTCGAGAAGGGCTAACTCCGCAGACCGTTGCGCCTCGGCCGCTCGCAGACGATAGATCGCGACATAGTTGTGACGTCGAATCTCGTCCTGAACTCTTTTTTCCACGTCGGAGTAGGTGTAAGCCGGGTCGCCATAGCAGGGAGACCGCAGGGCGTGGGTGAGAAAGCGGGCTTGGTCGCCCGGCGTAGTGAACCACTCTGTGTAGAATCCTTGGATGTCGTAATGGGCATTATGCGGTTCACCGCATAACGCGCATTATGCAGAGCGGGCGATTATGCGGAGACGTAAAGGCAAACATTGCGTAAAGACTGGGTTCTGACGTCCGATCGCTCCGCATAATACCGGGGCCGCAATTCGTTGACCCGATGCGACCGACGCCTTTCAATCGTGTACAAGCAGGTGAATGATGGGGCACGGTTCATCGACGGCGGCAGTGTCGCACGCGCGAACCAGATGGGATAAGGCTTTCTTCATTCTTGATAGGTCGGAGATTTTCTGTTCAATCAGCGTCAGCTTCTGCGCCGCGATGTCTCGCGTCTCCAAGCATGCCTTCTTTTCATCAAGACCCAGCAACCCACTGATCTCTTCCAACGTGAATCCGAGCGTCTGTGCCCGTTTGATGAACCGAACTCGCCTCACCTCTTCAGGCAAATATTGACGATAGCCGCTGCGAGGTTTCGATGGTTCATGCAGCAGATTACGCCGTTGATAATAACGGATCGTTTCCACGTTTACGCCGCTACGTTTTGCCAGCATGCCGATCGTCAGGTCGTCGCTCACATTTCCCTCTTGACTCCGTACTATGGTACGGACTTTAGAGTGATATCGAGAAGGGTTGGCTCAGATGCGTTGGACCCTGAATCCGAAAACCGCTCTCGTAGGGGGAGCGCTGGCGAGCATTGGAGCTTCGGCCTGTTGCGTGGGTCCACTCCTGCTTTTGAGCATGGGGATCGGTGGAGCGTGGATTGGTAACCTCACCGCTCTGGAGCCGTATCGGCCTGTATTCATCGTGCTCGTTCTGGTGTTCCTCGGGCTGGCCTTCCGCAAGCTGTATCTGGTGCCACGGAGTTGCGAGACGGATGCAGATTGCATCGCGGACCGTACCAGAGGCACTCAGCGGCTCATCTTCTGGATCGCTGCTCCGCTGCTGCTGGGTCTCGTTGCCGTACCGTGGCTGCTGCCGCTCTTTTACCACTGAGAGGAATCGATGATGCGAAAGCTACTTGTTTCTTTGTTGCTCGCCCTGACTGTAACGACCTTTGCCGCAGCCCCGCAGACGGCCGTCCTCGACGTGCAGAACATGACCTGCTCTATGTGCTCAATCACTATTCAGAAAGCGCTTGAAAAGGTGCCCGGAGTGCTCGACGCCAAGGTGGACTACGACCACAAGACGGCGGTAGTGAAGTACGACCCCGCCAAGGCAGATTCATCTGCTCTGATCAAGGCCACCACGAACGCAGGGTTCCCTTCAAAGCTGCACAGCCGGACCCCAAAATGATCTCCTCTCGGGTCGTCCTTCAATCGGTTTTGACGTGCCCGCATTGTGGCCACAAAACCACGGAAATCATGCCTTCGGACTCGTGCCGGTTCTTTCACGAATGCGTGCAGTGTAGGGGCTTGATTCGACCTAAGGCGGGCGATTGCTGCGTATTCTGTTCGTATGGTTCCGAAAAATGTCCACCGGTCCAGCTGCAAGGTCGCTGTTGTAACGCCTGAGATTGGAGGCGCTAAGATGACCCCCTCGAAAGTCTGAGAAGGCCATCCAAGCGCTGGCAATCGACAGGGGACTACGTCGTCCCTTGGAGGGATGCTATCAGCGCGTCGGGAGCGTTGAACCGTCCACGACGTAGGTTGGGCGGAAGGACCGCCTCCATAGCCTCGAGCTTTTCGGACGGATCGACGCGGAGATAGATCTCGGTTGTGCGCATGTCGCTGTGCCCAAGCCAGAGAGCAACTTTTCGAACATCGCGCGTGGCTTGAAGCATTACCACGGCGCAACTGTGCCTCAGTTGGTGAGGTGATACAGAACGGCCCCTGAGCTCGGGGAGCTTTAGCGCCGCTGTTCGGAAATGTTTCTCCAGAATGTATTCAAAGCCAGCTCGGGTCATGGGACTTCCCGCAGCATTGACGAATAATTCAGTAGCGCGAACCGGGCCACGAACAGCCAACCACGCTCGTAGATCGACAGCGGTTTCCTTCCATAGTGGGAGGCATCTCTCCCTTCTTCCTTTTCCGCAGACCCGTATGCTCGGTGGGTGACGCAAGGAGAGCCCTTCAAGTGGCAACTCGACCAACTCAGACACGCGAAGACCGCCGGCAAAACAAAGATGCAACATTGCTCTATCTCGAATACCCAAGCGGTTCGACAGATTTGGAGCATCGAGAATCGCCCTGATCTGTTTCATTGTGAGGTGTTGAACCAGTGCTTGATCGTGCCGCTTCGTTGGAATGGCGCGAATCTGGTGCACCTGCTCGAGTGAAGCCGGTACAAGCAATTCAACGTATCGCATAAAGGCCTTGATCGCGGCCAAACGCGAGTTTCGGGTGACGGCGGAGTTTGATCGACTCTGCTCGATATGTCTAAGGAAGTCGAGCACCAGAGCGGCGGTGATGTGCTCTATACACAGTTGGGAGGGCCTCTTCCGGACACGGCCAGCGGCGAACTCAAATAGCAGACGGAATGCGTGCGCATAGGTCTCGCAGGTATTCGGGCTGTAGCCGCGCTCGATTGGCATGTGTTCTCGGAGGAAGGCAGTGATGAGAGGCGCAATGGGTGTCATGCGACCTCCCCGCCGATCAGAGCCTCGGCAGCATTAGAGATGTCTGTCATGAGTTCAGGCGTCGCTTCGAGATACCAGTAGGTGTGCGTAATGTCTTCATGCCCAAGGTAAGTTGCCAGGGCAACGAAATGGGCCGCGACATCTTCGCGTCGCTTCGGGCACTTCTCTAAAGATCGAGTTGCAAACGTGTGTCGAAGGTCGTGAATTCGACATGGTCGGGTTCCTGTTTGGACAATTCCTGCATGGAGCGCTAAGCGTCGGAATGTGTAATTAGCCATGCTCCGGCTGATGCGGCGCATGCTTGCGGAAAGGAATAAATGATCATCAGTCGTAGGAAGCTTAAGGCGCGAAGTAAGATATACATTCAGTGCCGTGACAACCGTAGGATGCAACGGGATCAAGCGGCTCTTTCCGCCCTTGCCTCGACGAATCAGAAGAACACCGTCCGTCTGGACGTCGCTCACTCGTACGTTGAGCGCTTCCGATATGCGCAAGCCAGTCGCCGCTATCAGGCCGAACAGTGTTGCATAGGTTGCACGGCGAAGCGGATAGGTTCTAGGAAGCATTGCCGACGCGGAGACGAGTTGGCTCAACTCCGTGGAGGAGTAGATGTAAGGCATCAATCGGCCCTGCGGCGGCGGAAACAGGTGAGAGGGAGGGATTTCGTGTCTGGAGTCTTCCGCGTGGAGGAAACGAGCAAGCAACACTACTGTATTTAGGCGAACATATCTCGTGCCCGGCGTAGACGCCGCAGTGGCCCAGGCTACGGCGGTGGATACCCGGATGCAAGTGTCCCCTTGGCGCGTGGCAAATTGGGCATACGCAAGCAGCAAACGGTTTGCCTGCAAAAGGCCATGGCCAAGATTCCGGCGAAGCTTGATGTAACGTTTGACCGAATTCACAAGCATGATGCCACCCCCGGCCACGGCTGGGCGATCGTGGACAACATGCCGATATCAACTTTGGCGTATCGAGCAGTCGTCTGAGGGGAACGGTGGCGCAGAACGGAGCCAATGCTGGCGAGAGATGCACCTTGCCGCAGCATCATCGTTGCAGCTGAATGTCGGAGAACATGAGCCCCACAGACGGGAGAGTTGACTCCGGCGCGCTCCAACGCCCTCCGGACTATGCCACCCACCGCCTGATAGCTTAGTTTCTTAAATGGGGGAGGAACTGTAACGAACAACTCCGGCGTTTTGCACGCGGGACGGCCTTTCTTCAGATACCGCAAGATTGCCGTTCCGACCTCCTGTTGCAAAGGAAGGAAATCGTACCGACGTCCCTTACCGCATACCTTGATTCTTCCATTCGTCCAGTCAACGTCGCTCAGTCGCAACCCGACGATATCGCCGGCCCGGAGCCCCAGACGAGCCAAGAGCAAGAGCACAGCCTTGTCGCGCAGTCCGGAGCAATCGGCTGGGCAAGAAGCGATCACCCGATCCACGTCTTCTGACGACAGAAACTTGGGTAGCGACGCCACTTTCCTCGAAGCATAAGCAAGCAAGGAAAATTCCAATCCGGGTTTGCACCGTCCGGTGGCCCCGAGGAACCGTAGAAAGCTGCGTACGGCGGTGCCTCCAAGCTTCGCGTAGGAAGAACCGTGACGCGATCCTCTCTTGAGGACAAAACGACGCAACACCTTGGGACTATAACTAACCGGATCGCTTCCAATGGTTTTGATGAACTCGTCGAGGACCCTTTGATAAACGTCCAAGGTGCACCTCGTTACGCCTCGATGTTCAAGCATCCACGCACGGAACTCTCTGACCAGAGGGTAGGGCGAGATCGAAGAGTCGACGGGTGCTTGGATGATGCCTCGTTCGCGGAGGAAATAGAGGAAGAGGCGCACAACTGAGAGCGATTCACGCTTGGGTCCGCGCTGGTACGGGAATTGGGAGACCGACGAAACGTATCTCCTGCACTCATCTAATCCTTCTACAAAGTCCTCAGCAGCTCTGCCGGTTTTGGTTAGCCAGTCGGTCCAGGCGGCGAAAGATTGGAGCATTCGGAAGAGTGATCGTTCTTTATGGCCTCGACTGTGAAGCCAATCCGCAAAATCATCGACATGGTGAGCGGCAGGCCCTGAATAGAGTCTTCGCCGGGTGATTGCGCCTACGTGTTGTTCGAGCATGTTGTCTCCTTTGGCTTAAGGAGACAACTCCGAGCTGACGAAATCCAGATGAATCTCAAACAGCTCGCAAATCCAATTGCAGGCGCAGCAGATTTGGCTGCAAAGCTCCCGCCCCTGAGAGTTGAGTTGCAAGAGGTTCGACTCTATGGGTGATCTGATGGCTTCATAATCCGCAAAAGTGGACGGCCACCGACATTTTCCAAGGGAAAGTAGACCAGGTGCGTTGTCGGATCTACGGCGACGGTGTGCGCATGCGGCATGACAAATTGACTGAGGGGTCTCAGCGCTCCATTTTTCGCCTGAAGAACGGATACCGTGCCGGATTCAGCTGAGACGTATAAGCGTTTGAGACCCGGATCGAAGGCGAGGACATCGGGATCTTCGCCTACCTGCTGGACATCGATGAGGGTCATCGTTCTCAGGTCGAACACGGCGAGCGAATGGTTCTCCTCCCCGGCAACGTACGCGAGGCGGCTATCCAGATCGAGTGCGATGCCATGGGGATTGATCACTCCGGGCAAGGGCGAGCGTGAAATGATTTTCATGGATACGGGGTCGATCGAGACGAGATCGTTCTTGCCGTGAACGGCCACGAGAATGTGACCGGAGCCGGGATCGTAGACTGTGTTGCCCGCTCCGCCGCCGAGTGGGATGCTCGCCAGAAGCTTGTTGCTTGCAACATCGATCACAGCGTCTACCCCACCATGTTCATCGGAAACGAAGACCCGATTAGTGCCTGGAGAATACGCCAGGCCGTCCGGATAGTTGATCGGCCCACTCGTGCCGGTAGTTTTGAACGTCTCCATATCGACTGAGGTTACCGAATGGTCGCCGGTAGTGGAGGCGTAGACCCGATTTAATGCGGGCACCGCCAAGACCCCGTGTACTCGCTTGAAGCCATACAAATTCGCGATGACTTTGCGAGCTTTAGTATCGAAGACTACCAGCTGATCGGCGTTCATGTGCGAGATGTAGAGACGCCCGTGTTCCGCATCCAGGCTTTGATAGTCGAAGCGCACGGCTGGCCCCGGCATTGGAATATCTGCCACTTCCGTGAGGACGCCTCCAAAAGCGGGACCGTTCTTTAGGGTCTGCGATTGAGCCACAGGTGCAGCAAGAACTAGAGCCACGATTATTGCTGTACAGCTTTTCTGGCATTTGCCGATCATCGTTGTCATTGAGAGCGACCTTCTCCGCTTTGAGCGGGCTAAAACTTGAACTGGAGATCGAGTTGCATACGGCGGGGAGGCTGCGCGGCCACCGACCGTCCGAAGAAGGGTGAGCTGACCACACCGACGTAGGTGATGTCGTTCTCATGGTTGAGCACGTTGAAGGAGTTGATAGCGAGAGTCGCTATGGGCCCTTTCTTCCCATCTTTCGTTAGTAGGAAGTCGTGAGCGAGGTTCAGATCCAGGTTGATGTAGCTGGGGCCATGAAGAGAGTTACGGCCTACACCCGCTGGCCGGTCGAGGGGTAGGCTGTCATGGTTGTCGTCATTTCCTGTCGTGACGTCGACGGGCTTCCCAGAGTAGAGAGAAAGCGCAGTCCCGAAGTCGAACCACTTGCCGGCAGAGAGTGACCCGAGCAGATCGAACTTGTTGCGGCGGTCGTTGTCGGAGCGGGACCAGTCTGCGTTCGGGAAATAGCTATTAGCCGGAAAATAGGTGATGCCGCTCGTGTTGTTGTAGGTCTTTCCCAACGTGTACTGCGCTTGGCCAGTGAAGAACTTAGTGGGCCTGCCGCGAAAGGTCAACTCCAGTGCATTGCTCTTCAGGTAACCTTCCGACTGGAGTTGCCGTTGCTGGCCGACGGATGAGTTTGGCCTAGCTGTGTAGAACGGCGGAGCCGGGGCGTTCGCATCAATCGAGCGAAACAAATCGATGCCGCGAGTGCCGATGTAGTTCGCTGCAACGGAGCTGTTGGCGGTAAGCGCTGCTCAATTCCAATGCCATATTGAATCGTGTACGGGATGCGCAGGCGAGGATCGAGGGTGACCACACTCGTCGGCACTGAAGCGATTTGGGCTTCCGTTGCGGGAAAGCTCGGATCAAGGACGATGAAGCGCTTAAGCAACACACCATTGAAGTGCAGCAGATTGGAGATGGGAGACGGACCGGTCCTGTCGAAGAACATCCCCGCTCCGCCACGAATGACTGTTTTGCCCTTCTGGCTCGGAGCATACGCAAAGCTTAGGCGCGGCCCGAAGTTATGTGCGATGTCATGGAAGTAGTTCTGCCAGTAGTAGCGGACTCCGAGCGAGACCGACAATGTCGGGCGCACGCGGATCGTGTCTTCGAAGATGCCTGCCACAGTCTTTTCCAGGAACGTGACATGCCCCTGGCCTCTCTGAACGAGATAGCTGAAAGGTTGGTTGACCGCATAGTCACTCAGGCTTGCAAATTGGTATGTGCCCGCTTGATTGGTGAAGTCGTCGAAGCCGCGACGGCTGATGTCCGGAATGTCGATTCCGAATTTGATCTCCTGACGGCCGGTCGAGTACGTCACGATATCCGTTGCATCGAGGTGGTACTCCGTTCTCCTTGCATCGGCTTGAGCGCCGCCACCGGTAAACGCGCCGGAGACGATAATCTGCGGGTTCTCATTGAGGCTGTGCGTCTGATTGTCGAAGTGTCCCACCAGAAAGTGAAGCTGGTTCAGCAGCTTCGGAGAGAAAACGTACGTGTGCCCGACGTTGACCTCGTGTTCGAAGAAAAGGGTATTGGTCCCGGCTTCAGGAAGAACTGTCCCGCCAACTCCCAAGTTCGCGATGGTCCTGTGCTCGTAGGAGTAGCCAATCCAAAACTGATTTGCCTGGCCATAATCGTGGAATACACGCCCAGAGAGGAAGTAATGGCGTGTCGGGTTCGGAACATTCTCGTTCACTGGACCGTTCCCGTCGGCAGCCACTACAACGGCTTGCTGATTATCGCTGTCCCTGTCGAGAGCCAGCAGGAAAGTCGTCTTCTTGCTATGACTCAAAGGGCCTGTGAGTGAACCTTCATAGTAGGTGCGCTGCTCTCCGGGTTTAACGACCGCGAAAGGATTGCGTGCGTCGAAGAGCGAATCTCGATAGAGGAAGTTGGCTGTGCCATGCATCTTCGGCGTTCCGCCTGCTGTCGTAATCTCGATACGTGCGCGACCTGGCCTGGAGAAGAGAGCTGAATAGGGATTCTGATTGATCTTAACGCTCGACACGGCTGATGGCGTCACCCCCGGTCCATTCGCTTCGACTCCATTCACGACGAGCGTGATGCCGTTGGTTCCGGTCGCGTCCGAATCGAGAAAACGCGAAAGCGTCGTGATGTAGTCCTGATCGAAGACTGGAAGGCGATCCAGTGCGCTACGGTCAATGGTGTTGCCGTTTTGATTCTGCGCGATATCGGTGCTCACCTGTGCCGAACCATCTGATCCCCCGACGGTGACCTGCTCGCTCACTCCGGCTACGGGAAGAACCACTTTGAAGAGCGGTCGCGAGCTGCCATCGACGATGGCGGGCGCATCAACATCCTTGAAGCCGGACTCGGTCACATGAATGCGGTAGGATCCAGGCGTGATTCCTTTGAACTGGAAACCGCCGCTTTGGTCTGTGAGAGCGTGAGTGATCTCGCTTCCATCGGTTTTATCCAGCGCGACGGTTGCTCCGACGATGGCAGCTCCGCTAGGGTCTTGGACCACTCCAGAGATGACCTGGCTCCGCACGGGCGCTTGCCCTTGAAACAGAGGCGGAAAGAGAAGAGCGACCAGAAGAAGCTGTGTAAGCCGTTGAATCATGAATCGAGAGTGGTCCTCCGGGGCTTTTTTAAGGATGCATGAACAATGCTATTGCCAACCTTAAGGTTGCGACCGTAACATTAGTCTGTTATGAATATAACGGATCAAGACGGGGACGCGCCATGGCTGCTGCTGGTCTTTACGCTTCCGTCCAGCAAGGCAAGTGAACGCGTTGGGATATGGAGAAAGCTCCAGAAATTCGGCTCTATTCCGTTTCGGAACGCGGGATACGTTCTTCCCAACGAGCCGATCAGTCAGGAACGCTTCGAATGGCTAGCCGCCAGCGTTCGCACCAGTGAAGGAGAGGCTTCTATCTTGCAGGTACAAAGCATTGACGACACCCCGATCCGAGTCCTTCAGGAGCAGTTCCGACAGGCTCGCGCCGTCGACTACGAAGCCTTCATCAAAGACGCTGGCAAGCTGAAATCTTCAGCCAAGGGAAAGTCTGTGCCGGTCGTCCGTCTCAGGCGACGCTACGAAGAGATCGCAGCGATCGACTTCTTCGAAGGCCCTCTCCGGCGTCAGGCAGATGAGGTTCTTAAAAAACTTGAGCTTCCGGATCAACCAGCGAAGCTGCAGAAAACGAAAAAGGCCGACAAGGCCGTATACAAGAATCGTGTCTGGATCACTCGTCCGCGACCGGGGATTGACCGCGCCTCCTCCGCCTGGCTCATTGAGCGCTTTATCGATCCGAAAGCAACCTTTGTCTTCGGCACCAATCCAGCCGCTCATCCGAAGGCTGTTCCATTCGACATGTTTCAGGGGGGCGGATTCGGGCACGAAGGAGATCAGTGCACCTTCGAGACGCTTTGCCTTGCGTTCGAAGTGAGCGATCCAAGAGTACGGCTCATCGCGCACGCGATCCATGATGCCGACATCGAAGACGACAAGTACGGGCGTCCTGAAGGCCACACCATGAACCAGATTCTCAAGGGCTGGGCCAAACAGAACATCCCAGACAAAGATTTGCTCCGCAGAGGAATTGACCTCATCGCCGGCCTCTATGAGGCCATTCAATGAGCTTTTGCAAACAACTGCATTCAGGACACAGCTAGAACGAGGGTCGTAGATATGAAATTCCGCAAACCCTTCCTCATCGCGACCTTGGCTTTACTCTTTAGCGGTGCGGCTTGCGCCGGCTTCATCAAATGGAGGGGCTTCCGAGCCGCTTCTACGCCTACAGCGTTCGAAACCGCCGCCGCGCGATCCATCCGCGACTTCGCCATCCCAGGAGCAGAGCGCCACAAGCGAAATCCAGATGCGGGCGACTCACTGGCGATTCAGCAAGGCCGTGAAGACTTTCTGGCCCATTGCGCTACTTGTCACGGGGTCGATGCGCGCGGGCGAACACCCATCGGAGCAAACGAATATCCCCGCGTTCCTGATCTGCATTCGGACGCAACCCAAAATCTCTCTGACGGCGAGCTTCATTACATCATTGAGAACGGCATCCAGCTCACGGGCATGCCCGCATTCGCAAGCAACCATCATGAGTCCGCTGAGGAGAGTTGGAAGCTAGTCCCCTACATCCGGAGCTTCCGGCCGCTTACCTCCAGTGAAAAGATCGTTGCAGCCAGTACCTCGACGTCTGCGCACTATACCGGCTCGCAATCTTGCCAGAAATGCCACTCAGACATCTATGAACATTGGAAGAAGACGCCGATGGCGAACGTCATCCGCGACCCGCGAGAGCATCCGGACGCGATCATTCCCGACCTCAACACCAACACGGTCGCAAAGTTTACGAAGGACCAAGTTGCCTTCGTCTATGGTAGCAAGTGGAAACAGCGATACTTCACAAAAATCGGCGATGACTACTATCCACTCGGCGCACAGTGGGATGTCGGCAACAAGAAGTGGCTGAAATACCATGTGCCCGACACGGGAGCAGATTGGTGGACGGCTTATTACCCATCCGATAATATCCAGCGCCCAACCGGTCCTACCTGCGATGGCTGCCATTCGGTGAGCTATGACATTCACACTAAGCAGGTCTCAGAGTGGAACGTCGGTTGCGAACGCTGCCATGGCCCCGGCAGCGAACATATGGCGCATCCCACGCGTGCCAACATCCTGAATCCATCGCAGATGGATGATGTGGCTGCGAATGACACCTGCATAGCTTGCCACTCTCAAGGGCAGCCATTGACCAAGCAGATCGAAGGCAAGGCTTACGACTGGCCGGTCGGATACCGTGTCGGCCTCCACCTCGCCGACTACTGGAAGCTCGAGGGCTTCAAGCTGGGCCAGACGACCTTTACCCATTTTGCAGACGGAACCGCACACAAAAACCGGATGCAGGGCAATGACTTCGTCCAGAGCGTGATGTACCAACATGGCGTGACCTGCGCCTCGTGTCATGATGTGCACGGCACCGAGAATTACGCGCAACTGCGAAAGCCTGCGGACAAACTCTGCCTGGACTGCCACGGCCCAACATCGCCGAACGGTCCACATACCGCAACGGTGGAGGCGCATACTCATCACAAGGACGGCAGCCCGGGCAGTCAGTGCATAGCCTGCCATATGCCGAAGATCGCGGCAGAGGGCGTTCCCGGCTCGTTTGTCAGTTCTCACACATTCAAGTTCATTACGCCGGCGATGACGGACAAGTACAAAATGCCAAATGCCTGCACGACTTGCCATACCGGCAAGTCCACCGACTGGGCGACGAAAGAGATGATGACCTGGACGACAACCTCGCCGTGGAGAGTTGGACAATGAGACCAGCTTCAGCATAAGAATGCTTTGTACAGAGCTCCTAACGCGTTCAGTGGTCCTCTCCAAGATCACCATAGACCCCACTCGACGTCTCCAACGAGAACGCCACCCTTCCTGCGGCCTCATCGCTCGTAGCGTGGGATTATGCGGAGCAAACGATGGATCACTTCTACATTATCCGTGTGTTTTGGTTGAAGCTCCGCATAATAGCGCTCTCCACATAATGAGCTATATGCTGGAAGCACATGCTAAGCCGGTTATAGAGCGTCTTTGTAAACAGGTTCTGTGGGAATCCCGCTTCGATAAAACGGAGGAGATGGTTTCCGAACACCGCTTTGTTCTCTGCGGTGTTCCACTGAGTGGCGATGAATTCTTCTGCGGTAAACGGGCCTTTGGGCATGAGTGCTCCTCTGCAGAGCAGGAATCCGCATCGCTGCTGCTTCCTGCTCTGGGACTGAAAGAGTAGATTTGGTGAGCGGTCAACGGCTTTACTCGACAATGAGCGGGACCGCATCTAGTTGTTGCGATCACCTGACTTAGACCACGCGGACATGGTGGCCGCGGCTGACAGTGGCGCCTTCGACTGTCTCCCGCTGAGCGACCGCCTGCTTGATCGCCTCGTTCATGGGAGAAAGGTCATGGATGCCGGCGGCGAGAACGGATCTCAGTTCGTCCGGTACAGCAGCGACGATCCTCTCCCACGTTTCTCCGTCAAACCGCGCTTCCACCCGCTTGAGCCGCAGCGGAATGAGCGCGGGGTCGCTGATCCTCACAGAGTCCTGCGAGTTCTTTTGGCAGCGAAGCGTGAACTGCTTGCCCTCCATCTTGGTCATCTCACGGCTCTGGAGGTAGTACAGGACGAGCGCCTTGGTCTGTTCGACCTTGTTCTCCGCGCTCTTTCCTCTGGCAGTGAGCCGGGCGGCTTCCGTCTTGCAGTACGCGTTACGAGCTTCCATGACGCGGATGAAGCGGCCAATGCGATCGACCTTCTCGCCATATGCATCGCAGAAGGTGTGGAAACGTTCGACGCTCTCGGGGCTCGCGACTCCGGTTTCTTCGAGTTCATCCTGCATCTGGTCGAATAGAACGTCCAGTTCACGATCTATCTCAAGTAGCGAGTGATCGGCTGCAACGGATGAAGAGGCCTTGGGATGCTGCTGCGAATGAATGAAAGGCAGCACAGGGTTCGAAATGGCTACTGCTGTGTCCATGGAGGTCCCTTTCTAAAAAGAAACCCGGCACATGGCCGGGTGCTTAAACGAAGAAGCCCGTCCAAGTGGACGGGGGGAATGGAAAGTAAGCCCGGTTCAACTCCCGGGATTTTTGAAATAAAACGCCGTTCCTGCACCGATGAGGGCGGTTAGCGCGGGAAGGATCACAGCAAGTAGGTCCTTGGCTTTGGTCCAGTCGCCGAACTGGTTGGCGTAGCAGGCGAAGGCGATCACGCCGACGAAGACGAAGATAAGCATTCCCAAATAGGAAGCTCGAACCCAGTCGCGTCGGCTCTCCTGTTTCTCATCCACCTGCGGCTGCAGGCTGAATTGAGCAAAAGGATCACGATCGGCCTGTTGTACAGGCTCAAGTGTTGGTTTGTTTGTCATTGGCTTGCCTTACAAAAGTTCAGTCTTGGGATTCAGAATCCCTCAGTGACCGATCTAGCGGAAGTTGATAGCGAATTTTTGTCCGCCCTTGACGAGTAGAACTTCGGCGTTGTTGCCCTTGGCATCCAGAACTACCTCATCAAGCCGGATCGCTTGGGCCAGTGCGTCCTCCATCGAGATTCCCTGCCGCTTCGCCAAAGCCTTCAGCCGAGCGGAAAACAGCGCTGGGAGTGCCTGCTCTAGTTGCATGTCGACTGCTGGTGCTGATTCTGCGTTCGTAACCATGAAAACCTCCGACCTCCATAGAATAATCCTCCTTGGGACTAGAATGCACGGGAAAAGGGCGGTTGTAGCCGCCCTTTTCCCAAGGACGAAGCACCCTATTCGAGTCAGACTCAGCCGAAGAGCCTCATCTGTTCGCCTGCCAGGTGTCCGGTTGGCCACAACGGAGCCTGTTTCCGCTTTGGACGTGTTTGGGTGGAGTGGATTAGCTGCAGGCCTGGGGTGATGGCAACGTCGGCTGTCATCTCTACAGGTGCGACTTCTGGTTCCACGGCGATCGCAACTGGATCCAGCAGTTCCGGTGCCCTTCGCTGCTCCGGAGCATGACGGGACCGTTCGCGTTCGAGGTCCTTCCAGACGGCGTCGGCCGACTCGCCAACCCCACCCTTTTCGACCAGCTCGCGAGCCATGGCAGTCAGGAGATCCTCGTTGGCATCGAGCGATTGCAGCCCTTCGCCGGAGAACTTCCCTTCCATCATCAACGCGACCATCATCTTTTTGCCCATGTGGCGAATACAGGTCTCCTGCATCGTGCCTCGATAGGCCAGAAACTTCACCCGAACCGGATGCACCTGCCCGATCCGCCACGACCGCCGGCTTGCCTGCCGGAGCGTGTGGAGCGAGTAGCCCGTCTCGTAGAAGTAGAGGGTCGGAAACGCGAGCAGATCAAGCCCCGTCTCCACCAGTTTGGGGTGACAGAGGACAACCTCGACACCCGCCCGCAGCTGCCGCTCGTACCACGCCTCGCGCTTATCGGTCGCGACCGTGGAACGAAGGACAGCGACATGAAAGCCGGCCTGCTGGAGAACACGCTCCAGCCGCGCCGTGACGTCGTGCTTGCCCGTGAACGTCGCGTAGACTTGGCACCGTCTGCCTCGACGCAACTCCTCGCGGATGTCTGCGATGAGGCGTTGCTCCTTGGCATAGGTGTCCGTCTCGGGCAGCTCCTCCGGCTCGGTGACGAAGAACGGAACCATGCAGCCCTGTCTGGGGTCGAACTGCTTGCCCCAGATGGCACCTATTCCATACGGATGGTCCGGGTAGAGCAAGAGCGTGTTAAGCATGACGCTCATCAGGCTCTTGTTGCCGCGGTTCGCCTTCATCGCTTCGGTGATCTCCTTCTCGAGAACCTTGTAGGCATCCGATAGAGCTGGGTCCATATCGACCGACAGCACCGTCTCTTCGTACGAGGGGAGTTGATCGGAGATATCCTCGAGCGTGATGAACGCGGTCGACTCCATCAGGTACTTGCCAAAGAGCAGCGGCGAAGCACCGGGCTTGCGTAGCACTTGCACAGTACGCTTTGGGCCTTGGAGCAAGCATTGTCAGAGTTTCGAACCTTCTCGACCGTCTCCAGAACGCCATACTGTTCCTGAAAGTCGCGCCGTCCCTGGCTGCCTGCCTCGTAGCCCGCCGCCACCATCTGCCGCGGCTCCATCCGGTAAAAGATGTTGAACAGGTCGTCGGCATAGCCTCCCATCAGCGTTCCAGTGAGAGCGATCAGCTTGTCCGCGGATCTAGCCAGCACACCCAGGCCATTACCCTGAGCTGTGTCGCCGGCAAGCTGATGCAGCTCGTCTGCGACCGCATAGTCCCACCAACCCTTCATGTAGCGGCCGATGAAGTCGAGCGGCGCCATGCGCTGGATCTTCTCGCGATCCGCTTGCCACAGCGGCGAGAAGCGAGTTGTTCCCTCATTACCAGCCTGGAACGTCTCGCTGTACTTCGCCTCGCGCAGATCGATCCGGCTGAGGTACCCTCCGTCTTTCGATGGGACCGCGAGGCCAGTGTCCGGATTGATCAGTCCTCCGAGCTCCCGGCCGCTCTTTGCAAGAGCAAAGGCGTGCTTCCAGAAGTAGCCGAGCTTGCCCTTCTCCTTGCCCATGATGAAGAAAGCAGGTTGCGGACACAGCGAACGCCAACCCTTCCGACCCACGCTGCGGAGCTTCGGGAGTGTAGTCGTGATCCCCTTGACAACCGTGACACCTTTCTGCAGCTTTACTTCGACAATTCCGTGGGAGTTCTTTGGGTCGCCGCCGTTCCGTAGGTCCTCGACGATGAAGGCCCGTGCATGGGGCACTGTCAGCAACGCCTCGCGCGCCCACTTGTGCACGATGTGCGGCGGACACATCACCAGAGCCGTGTAGGGCTTTGTGCCAGCGTGGACGTGCATCGTACCCAACGACATGAAGGTCTTTCCCGCTCCACATTCCGCGACAATCCGCGCGGCGCGCGCTTTCTTCAGGTACTTCGCAAGGCCAGTGATTGCGAGAGCCTGCGCCGGCAGTGGAGTGCGAAGAAGCGTCTGAAGCGCCGGGGCAGTTGCGTCTTTCGGCGACTGCAAAGCAGGGTAGGTTTGAACGATGCGGCTCCCCAACTCATGGGACATGGCGCGCAGGTAGTCGAAGTATGTTTCCACGGTCGGATCTCCTGAATGAGCAAATGAGCAAAGGAAAAGGCCAGCATGGAAGCTGGCGCGGGTATGCTACGGTTTGGGTACAGGCACGGGCTTACCGGAATGAAGTGCAAGGATGTGGGAGAGCGGTCACTCGCCGTGAGGACAATTCATGGAAATAGGTACAATCATCGCGGCGCTCGACCAGCAGATTGAGCGGCTGCAACAGGCGCGAACAATTCTTCTTGGAGAGCCGCCTGCGAAGCGACGTGGACGGCCGAAGGGATCGGCCAACCAATCCAAGGTCATAGCAACATCGGCAGTGAAGAAGCGAACGATGTCGACTAAAGGTAAAGCGCGCACTGCTGATGCTCAAGACGGGCGCTAGGCTACTCAGAAAAAGGCAAGCACCTCAAAATAAAGCGCGCTGCTGGTCTCCCAACAGAAGAAAAGAAATCTCTAAGCGTGACCGAGGCTCCTCGAAGCTTCATTCATCATCGACTCTCCCTTTCGTCGGCCGACAAGTGAACCGAAATGTCTGGGATCGACTTTCGTGAGCAGGTCAAGCGCGCACATTTCGCCTGAAGGGCAGAGAGAGCTCACCGGCGACTTCGCCTGTGAGCCCTCTCTTGTCAAAACAAGGCGGGAACGACACGAAGAGCATCCAGCATACGGAACGTCGGCCACAGGATCGGCCCGTTCTCCTTCGGAAAGCACAGCGCTCCTTCCTGGAGCCCCTTGGCGACTGCCTGCAACAGCTCATCGCGGGTTGCAGCAATCGCCACCGGCTCACACCCGATCCCCTGCACCGGGAGAAGCTTGTTCTCGCATTTGAGCCAATCGAGTAGCCATCCACTCCAGCGAGGATCCCCAGGGAGACCAAGGAAGCTCACCAGCGTAGACCAGGCGAGAGAGCACTCGTAATTCAGCAGGTAGGTCCTCCCTGCCGCTCCATTGGCGTGGAGCGCCTGAGAGACGGCGACCAGATGCCGCAGCGGTTGTTTGCGGCCTGGGACAGCCAGGCTGCCGCGGTAGCACGAAGCATCCGCACCCATGCTGACGGTCTGCGACTTCCCGTCGGGAAACGTCAAGGTGAACGGATGCTTCTCGTGGACGGCCGCGGCTATAGCGCCCACCTCCGCATCGCCGCCATAAAGGCTGAGGAGATGACCCTCAGCCTCCTCTCCCATGTACCGGTCGACCTGCAGACGGACGTGCGTCTGAATGTTGGCAGTGGACCGAAGATACTCAAGCTGCCCCAGCCGTAGATGTGCATTCTGCATCGGGTTCTTCCTCCGCTTTCCTGGCAGACTCTGTGAGCACAAGGGTTCTGCCGTCCTGGTAAACGAGCGAAAGCTCGTTCGAGAACCGCTCGCGCTTGCGAGTGATCTCAACGTCATCTTCCTTCTCCTTGATCGTGGTGGTGTGCTTGATCGAACGCCAGCGTGCGATGTGCCGCTCTGTCCCGTCACCAAAGACACCGTTCAATAGACCAGCCGTGCAGAGCAGACCGACATGGCCTGCGTGCAAGGGCGTGATCGGCCGCCCGGAAGCCATCTCTTCTTTCGGCAACAGGAACGGAGCAACCTGCTTCCACGCGGGCGAGTGCGGGATGAGATCCTCGATCGTGTCGAAGGGCAGACCACGATAGGTGACGACTGCCGGAGGCGTAGCGGGCACTGCGTAGGCTTCGTGCTCGTCCTCAAGATCGAGATGACGTCCATTGAAGATCAGCCGCTGCAGCAGGGTCCGGTTCGATTCCATCGCGTCCCCGCGCATCGGCTTTCGGACAGCTGTGAGCACAACCTGCTCGAAGCGGACTGACTCCGGATCGATCAGTCGGAAGAGCCGGAAGCTGGTGAAATTGGAGGCGAGCAACGGTATGCAGACTGAAAGCCGCTTCTCTGGGACGACGAAGAAGAGGACTCCTCCTGATACCAACCAGCGGTACGTGTGTTCGAGAAAGAGCAGCTCCATGCGCTGGTTGTTGAGCGATCCAATCTCGGAGTCATACGGTGGGTTAAGGTACAGCAGGGAAAATGTTTCGACCTTGGCGTGAGCATCGAACACGTTCCCCTGCACAGTTTCAATCCCTGCTTGGGAAGCGGTCAAAGCACGGTCTGCATCGAGTTCTATCCCATAGCGATTGCAATCGAAGCCTGCTGTAAGCAGATGGAGCGCCTCTCCTGTGCCAACGCAGGGATCGAGTACGCTGAAGGGGTTGGGGCAATAGAGGAGTCGCCGCATGCGGCGACCTTCCTCAATCGGGAGCGGAAAATAACCGAGCTTGAGCCTGCTCGCATTTCGCATAGGTTGATTGCTCCTTTCTGAATCGAATTGTGTGAAACAACCCATAAATTGGCTACCAGTCGGCTTGTGGGTCATTTTTGCTGTTTCGATAGGCGCGGTGCCGGGCGGCTACCGTCGCGAGGTCGATTACCAAGAGCTAGGGCCGGCGCTACTCATCGCCTCAAGCCTTGTCCTCGCCATCCGCACCGCGCGTTAGGATCCGACGCACAGCGACGGTCTCGCGAACGTTGAGTGGGAGAAAGAGGTCGAGCGCAGCGTTCGAATCGCGAAGATCGTCTTGTCCCACCTCACTTCGAATCCCGATCTGTTTTAGTCGAAAGATGTTGCTTGGTATGTTGCGACAGATCAAGAAGTACCGAAGTGAGCGCAGGCTAAAGGTTGAAACTGGGCATCCTTTGAAGCGATTGTGCGCTAAACTTTGAGCATGCAGGCCGAGCTGTCGATCTACGAACGCTTCTGTGAGCGCCGAATAGGATGGTAGGCTTGATTTGTTGGAGGATGGATGAGCATACCCGGAGCGGTAGTTGAACTGAACCAAGAGATTGAACGTCTGACGAAGATCCGTGACTCGTTGTTGCAGGGGCCTGCAGGACAAAGTCAGTCAGTCGTAAGTCAGCCAGTTGCATCCCAGAAGCGAAAGTACGTGCGCTCTGCCAAGACACCGGTTAGGGGTTCCGTGCCAGCGGAGAAGTCGGCTCCAGCTAAGAAGTCTGCACCCGTGAAGGCAACTCCTCCCGCGCCAAAAAGAGAGATCTCCGCGGCCACCCGGAAGAAGATGTCTGACGCTGCGAAGGCGCGAGCTGCGACGAAGTCCGAAGCCGCGAAGTAGCTTAATAGAGGTGAGGGCGAACCCTTACCTCTATCAAGCCTTCAGGGCGCATTGTAGACTCGTTAACGTCGAGATGATTTAGAACCGCTTCGGATCTAGTCCGGGTGCCGTCTGCGCGACCTCGGCCAGCAACCGCTCATCTGTCAAGGCGAGATGTCTCATCGATGGGAAAGACTTCAGTGGTTAGGCTGCTCATCGTTCCATATCTCCTTGGTTGTCGTTCGGGTGTGGGATAGAAGCCTTCAGTCGTTTCCAGTAGTGATCTGCAATGGGAGCACCCATGCTTCGTCGCAACAGCCGGAGCGTCTCCATCTCATCGAGGACAACAGTGAAGAAAGGGACTTGCTCTCTTAAGGCGCGAGCGGCGCGATGATTTCCGTCGATCAGCGGCATACCGCAGCTGGCTGGAAGAGTCACCATGACTTCGTGACCTGAATTTAAGGGGATGTGGTCGATGTGACTATCGAGCAGCCGCACATGTTCGAGCCACTTTGCCAGAACGATCGGTTCAACACGAAGGAGATCGTGCCCGCTTGAGAGTTCGCGTGCGACGCGGATGCTGAATCGAAGGGAGAGTATCTCGTAGAACTCTTCGCCTGTAATGTCCTCCGCGCCGATGACAGGACAACGCGGGCAGTTGTTATGGTGACGAAGCCTCAGGTTTGGCATACATTCTCCTATGGCGGTTTGGTTAGAGCGAAAGCGCAAACAAGCAGAGCCCGGCGACATGCCGGGCTCTGCGCTGAAGCGATTGATTTGGATTGCGGTGTTATCAGGGGCGGTCATCCCGCCAGATACCAAGAACGCACTGAGGTCGCGCTGACCTTGTTAGCTCTTAGAACTCCCGGGAGCACGTGTGGCTTGACAGGCTGCCTTCGCCATAGTTCGATCAGGCAAGCAGCCGGTTCGGTTGTTTAGGATGTCATCGGCGTCATGGTTCGAAGCTCAACTTGGACAGGCATGAGCGATCAGGTTGTCCATGACCTCAACATCATTGTCCCTGAACTAGATGTTGTCGGTGTCGTCGAAGTCCTCGCTACCCGGAAGGTCTGACTCTGGATCGCGAACGCGCACCATGTCCCCAGAAGCCCATGAGTTGTCTTGCTGGATGCGACAAAGTAAGCAGCGCGCCTCCGTTTACAAACGAGTGTTGCTCCTTGATGCGAGATGAGCTCTATCGAGCGTGCAGGACCGGGAACGAGGCTGTTACGGAACTCGCGCTCGGGCCGCTGCTGAGTCTGCTATTCGGGCGGAACTCCGGGTTGGTTTATTCATCTCCACCGTGCTTCAGCTTTTCTGTAGCTCTTGGGTCAGCTTGATCGCTCCGAGAATGTTCATCATGCGCTTCAGGTTGTAAGCCATTACCGCGAGGCCGATCTCTGTGCGTGCTCCGTTACGTCCTCTAAGTAAGAGCCGAGGATGGCCGAAGATGCGGTACTTGATGGTGGAGAACGGATGTTCGACTGTTGATCTTCAAAGTCTCATCAGCGCTGGCGTGACCCGTGCCTGCATGCGGTCTAAAGCCTCCTCATATAGGTGGCGGCACAGACTGCGCTTTGCGGAGCCTGTGCACTGCGGCTTTAGAGAACATGCGCTGCAGTCTGCTTCATCGGCGATGTAGTCGATCCGCTTCTCGGCGAGACGCGTAGCTTTGCTCCGGAGCGTCTTGGCTGCTGGGCAGAGATACGTATCCGTTTCTGGTTGATCGCTGAAGTCCGTGCGCTGGAACAGCGTGCCGTTCCCCTTCGGATTGACGGTGCGAGTCGCGGGTACATGAGGCATCATCCCTACCGCTTCGCAGTTTGCTGCCTGTTCGCCATTGGAGTACCCGGCGTCAGCAACGGCATCGATTGTCAGCAGCGTCCAGCACGACATCATGCGCAACGATCAGGGCATGTTCGGTATCGACCGCGCTCTGGACGTTGTAAGCGGGAAGGGTGTTCTGGCGCATGAGCATGAAGCCGACTTCCGGCTCGGGGTGGTCGTTGAGTTTCTTCAAGGCCGCTTCAACTGCAGAGGGATCGATTGCGAGAGGCGTCTCCGGATCCGCCTTCTCCATGCTGTCGAGATACCGTTGCAACTGGAAGCGTTCGCGGGCGGTGTCTATGCTCGAGACTGCTCGGAATTTTCTGCCGTCCACGGCGATCCACTCACCACGGATCAGCCCGCAGCTCTTGGCGAACTGAACCAGCTTCGCCCCGGCTGCTGTAACCGCGTCGCGGTGCATGCGTCTGAACTTGGCGATGGATTTGTGATCCGGGTAGAGCCGGCCCAGCAGCCACATCAGTTCCACGTTGCGGCGGCACTCCGTTTCAAGCCGTCGCGAAGAGCGAATCTGGTTCAGGTATCCGTAGAGATATAGCTTCAGCAGGTCCCGCGGCTCATAGCTAGGCCGACCAGTATTCGCTGCCACAGCACGTTCAAAACCAAGCTCCGCCACCGCAAGACGGTGAACGAACGCGTCGATCACACGGCACATGTGGTCAGCAGGGACCAGGTCGTCCAGCATCACTGGAAACAGCGTGCTTTGTCCGCGATCTTCACCCGATACATACGCCATAAACGTTGTCCTCGCGTACGGACATCGTCTCATTGAAGGCTGTTTAAATCAGAGCACCAGAATTAACGCGCAATCAAGATTTGTTTTCGAGCTTCGACAAGAAGTCATTAGGAACATCCATCATGGTCGTGGGCTTGCGACCCATCAAATTCTCCAGGGTTGAATCAACCACCGCGAATTCACCCGCCCGGCCCGCTTTGTAGAGGCTTCCGAGTCCTTCGGCTATTAAATCGGGAAGACCATGCGAGATCAGGCCTGTCCGGTACTCTTCATCGCTGACTGTTTCCCTCGCGATGTCGCGGCCAAGAATCTCCGAGGCGAGTTCTTGTCCATTATCCTTCCTGCGGCGATTGCCGACGAGAAGCCGACTGATCGCTATCAGCGTGACGCGTTAGCTGTGAAGACCCTTCCTCATGCTCGTGGTGCAAATGGTGCGATTAAGGTTCGCCAACTGTTGAGCTTGACACCTAGGAGCTAGACTAACGGGTGCGTCTTCTTGACAGCTAATTAGGAGGCTGATTATTTCTTGAGCAGGCCGAGGCGTTGGAGGCTTTCTCCTTTTGCTGCGATGCAATCCTCGTTGGAACGCGGAGATCAGGACTGAGGCAGTCGCGCCTTTGCCTTTTCATCAGGGCGCGTCACTTCGTCTCCGAGGGGTCGATGAGTTGAAGTCGAATCTCGCTCTTCGAGAGAGCGGCCAGCGGCACCCGGCGTTACATCTCAGATGGGCGTGCCAGCTTGCGGGCGATGACGGTATCGAGTGAGAAAAGTCCGGCCCCGAAGATTAGGACCATGAGCGAAGCGAACAGGAATGTGTAAGGGTCAGCGACGTAGAACTTTCCAGGATCACTAAAGACGGACTTCAAAGCTTCGTGGTCTGCCGTCCAATACGCAACGAA